>Ga0193730_1000021_pt1 | contig 59861 bp, 57 predicted proteins | sample U1a1metaG_FD_144919 | JGI IMG/M metagenome (GOLD analysis project Ga0193730, IMG submission 144919) | Soil microbial communities from a riparian zone of the East river system, Colorado, United States - U1a1 | ecosystem: Environmental > Terrestrial > Soil > Riparian zone | place: USA: East River...
CGGAATGAAGCCCCCCGACAATCCACGCGGACGTCCAAACCGAAAATCGAAGCTGTCGACCGGCGTGGTCCGAAATTGCGGACCCGCAAGCGGAGAGCGAAACGCTCTCGGTAAAAACGGACCGCGATTTTGAAAGCCGGTGGAGGTCGGAACGCCACCAACAACGCCGGCGCCGGTACTCCGCAGATTTGGCGCCGTCCTGTTTCCCAGCGGAACCAACGTCCACGGACTCATGCCATTTGTCGCGAACTGAGAAGGATAACTTTCAGCCAGACGTGTTCGCAGATAGTTAATCTGGGCGTCTACTGAAGCAATCTCGTCGCGCAACGTCGTGGCCCGCTCACGCCAATACGATTCGTACTGCTGTCGCTCACGCACTTCTTCGAGCATTTCATTTTCGGCTCGTTGTTGAATGCGGCGGGATTCCTCGACGGACGGCAAGCCTAATTCGATCCGGCGCTGCTCGTATCGCTTTTCGCTCGCGATGCGTTGTTGCCGCAGCGGCTCCAACTCCCGATTCGTCAACGTGGTGCGGGCGTGTTGCGCATGTGATGACGTCCCAGTCACCGGCGCAGCCTGTTCGCGACGCGCGAAAAAACTGCCCGCCGCTTGGTTGTTCGCTCGTTCAGTCGCCGCGACGTCGATTAGCACCACCACCACCGTCCGATTGATCGCGGGCGCAACTTCGTAGGTTAAGGTCGCCTGTGTAAGCACAAACGTCGCGGGAATCTCGAGCGTGCGGCCGTCGTGAAACACGAGCGTATACGCGGACGCCGCCGTTGCGATCAAGAGCGTCAGACCTGCCGCGCATGCTGAAGAAACGAACAGACGCATGATCGACCTTAAAGGTTTGCGAAAGCACATCGCCAAAACCTCGCTTCAATAAATTTTCCCGAGAACGGCGATTATAACACTCGCGGAACGTGACTCAACTTACGAGTAAAACGTGCTTGCAAAAATTCTTTGCAATAAGGGTTACCGATGGGTGTACAATCCGCGCGTTCCCGGACAAGCAGGTTTCAGAAGCCCGACCGTAAGGGAGGGCGGTTACACGCGAGTAGCCCTCGCTCACGCTCGGGCTTCTGACAAACACAAGGCGGGATCGTTATAGCTTCAGTCGCATAAACGTTTCACAGGAGGAACACCAACGATCATGGCAAAAACGGTTTGCAAACTTCTCGGCGTGGTATTTGTATTAGTCGGCATTTGTGGTTTTCTGATGCCCACATTGCTGGGAGCGCATCTTACGCCAGCCCACAATCTGGTCCACCTCGTGTCCGGCGCTATCGCCCTGTACTTTGGCTTCGCCGGAACAGGCGGCGCCGCGCGCGCGTTTTGTCTTATCTTCGGCTTGGTCTATCTGCTGTTGGGAGTTGTCGGATGGTTTATGGGCGCAGGCCCCGACCACATGTTCAATGTGGGTTCGCTCTTGATGCTCGGCAAGATGGATCACATCATTCACATCCTGCTCGGCATTATTTTCCTGATCGGCGGAGCGCTCGGCGGCAGCGACCGCTAAGTTAGCTGGGCACCGGGGCAGTAGCCCGACTGTCAGGGAGGGCGTTTAGACGCGATGTTTACGCCCTCCCTTACGGTCGAGCTACTGCCCGTCCCAAGCTATTGACTCGTCGACTGACAAGCCGCATCACTTCAATCTCACCATCACTCCGCCGCGGGCGCCGATGCCCGGCGCGCGGAATCCATTCTCAAAATACTTTGCGTCAAAGAGATTGTCCGCGCCGCCAAAGAACGTGAGGGTCGCCCGTTCCGAGGCCCGACGCTCGTAACTAACGAATAGATCTGCTTTGGTGTAACCGGGAAACGTTAGTTCGGCCGTGCGGAACGGAAAATCGTTTTCAAAGACCGGCGCCAGGTAAGCTCCCGTGCGATTCACATCGAAACTGAGAAGCAGGGCGTGGTAACGCTGATTGATCGACAGCCCGAACAGATGCCTCGGAATAACATATTCAGGTTGCGCGCCGCGGCCGGACACAAATCGATCGCTGTTGGTAAAAGTGTACGAGGCGCGCCAGTCGGCGCCGCGAAACGGAGCGGCCTCAACATAGCTCTCAACTCCTCGCGAGATCGCGCCCGGCTGGTTTGCATATCCGCTGAAGCGACCAACGCCGAGCGGATCGACAGCGAAACTCTGAAACCCGATTATCCGCTGCAAGTGTGTGTAGAAATATGTAGCGCCAAAGCGGGCGCGATCTTTCGCCAGGCGTTGGTCGAATCCCGCATCGACGCTCACTGATTCTTCAGCGCGCAAGGTAGGATCGCCGAAACGAACGAAGCCAACCTGCGCGAAAGTTCCGGCGCCAAATCTCTCGAACAAAGCGGGCTCGCGAAAGCCGTTGCCGACGTGCGCGCGCAGCTTGGTGTTGCTCGATCGAATGAAATAAGCGATCGATCCATCACCGGTCAGCGAATTCTTCGGATTCACTGTCTTCAAAAAGCCCGGCCGATCGGCCGCGTCAACCCTGAAAGTCTGGCCGCGCGCTCCGACCGAAATCTGTAATCGATCGCTCAGCATGAATATTTGATCCTGGCCAAATATCGCCAACGTTCGCTGCGTGTCAGTCGTGTTATTGAAAGCGCTGAAGGACGGCAGGGACGATTGAAAAATCGATTCGTGTTCGTATTCAAAGCCGGCGGTCGCCAGGTTGTGGCGGCCGAGACGGAAATTGCTGCGCGCATCAAACGTGTCGGTGCCGCCATTGTTCACGGACACAAATGCAAAGTCGCCGAACGGATAGAACGCCGCAAATTTTGGATCGATCGCCGTTCCGTTGTAATTCCGCCGGCGCGAACCCACGTGCTGATAAGCGAGAGTGAATGAGACTTTATCGTTGACCTGATCGGCGTAGCGTATCGCTTCGACCAGCATTCGATTGCGACGGCCTTCATCAGGATTATTGAGGTCGGCATGAAACGTCGTGCCTTCGATCGCGCGCGGATACAGCCCGCTGGTGAAAGCTGCCGGAAGCGCGAACGGGCTATCGTTTAGCCGCGCGTTTGAAATCGTGCCATAGAAACTCGCGCTGAGTGTCGATGACGGCGTCACCTGGAATTGAAAGCGTGATGACCCGGCGGTGTCTCCATATTGATCGTTCCCGTCGACGCCGTGACGTACATCAACGCGCGACAATCCGACGGTGAGGCCTAGCCGCTTGCCGAAGCTGGTCGACCCCTGAATGCGTTCGCGAAACAAAGCGAGACTGCCGCCGTCGAATCCAAACTCAAAGTGATGATCGCCACCGGGACTGGCGGGTATTAAGTTAATGACGCCGCCGATTGCGTTCGTGCCGTAAATTGATGAGCCTGAGCCGCGCAGAACTTCAACGCGATCCAGATTTGCCGGTTGCAGATCGGTGATGAATGGCACCGCTGAACCGTTAATATCGGAAGCGTCGCGAACGCGTAAGCCATCGAGCAAGAGAGCAGTGTCAAAAGGTCTCTGCCCACGCAAGCGGATGCTCGTCAACGCTCCCGGCGAACCCTGCTGTTGAATGCGGGTTCCGGGAATTCCGCGCAAAGCTTCCGCAATCGTAACTTCCCGCTTGGATTCAATCGTGGCGTTGTCCAAAACGTTTACTGCCTTTGAGATTTCGTCAATTCGTTGCGCCGTGCCGGTCGCGGTGACCACCACGCTTTCACTCACGCCTTCGACCGCCAGCCCAACATCGACGGATTGGGCTTGCCCGCGCGCGACATGAAAAGCGTTCGACGTGAAAGTTACAAAACCACGCGCGCGTACTTCAACCACGTAATCGCCGGCAGCAATGTTATTGAACGTGTAGGCGCCGTTATCGTCGGTAACGGTCAGGATGCGCGCGCCCGATCGTTCAATCAGGGCGACGCTGGCGCGGGCAACGTTCGCGTTGTGCGCGTCAGTCACGTGGCCGCGAAGACTGGTGGCAGTCTGTGCACTCACACTCGATGTCATTACCACGGCGACAATAATCAAAAGTATTTTCTTCATTCCTTATCCCTCATCCTTCACGGTTCAGTGTGATGTGGCACGCGCATCCTGCGCGTGGTCCACGGGCGAGACGCCCGTGCCACTGGCCAAGCTCAACCAGTAATTTTTCATCTTTGTCTTTCATGTACCGGCGTGATTCGTGGCGCGCCTGAGATTGGGTGCGCATCAACCAGCACCCGCAGGTCGAAAACTCTTCCCAGTAGTTCCGGCGTCAGAACCTCACGCGGGGCTCCAACTTCGATGGTTCGTCCTTTTTTCAAAAGCATTACTTCATCCGCGAATTCGGCGGCGAGATTGATATCGTGCGTTACTACCACGGCAGCGGTGTCGCCGCGATCGCAACGCGCGCGCACGAGCGCCAGCATCGTTGCCTGATGCGCGAGATCGAGATTCGCCGTCGGCTCGTCCAGCAAAAAGATTTTGGCTTCAGTTGCCAGCGCGCGGGCCAGAATCACCCGCTGCCGCTCGCCGCCGGACAATTCATTCATCAAACGATCCGCAAAATCTTCCAGGGTGCTTTCGCGCAAGACGCTGTCAGCGATTTCAATATCGCGTTCCGTCTCCCAGCCCCAGGCATTGGACCAGGCGTAGCGCCCGCCCAAAACGAATTCCATGACCGTGACCGGAAAGCGCAGGTCTGCTTCCTGTGCCACCACGGCGATCTGCCGGGCGACGGCGCGGCGCGCGTACGAATCGATGCGTCTTTCATCAAGCAGTACTTCGCCGGTATTGACGCGGACGCTTCCGTTGAGCGCGCGCAGCACGGTCGATTTGCCCGCGCCGTTGGGCCCGATGAGGGCGATCAGCTTGCCGGCATCCGCGCGCAGCGAAACATCAGCGACCGCTTCGCGCTCGTCATAATTCACGCTGATCTTGCGGGCTTCCAACATCTATCTATTCCCTGCTCTCGCGGCGGCAGAATCTTCCGACGGCAGCACGTCGGCATAAACAAAACCTTCGCGCTCGGTAATCTCGCCTACTTCGATGGGCACGGGCTTTGTGAACATTGGTCCATCGAAAACAAACGTATGAAATTCTCCCCGCTCACCGCATGGATCGATGTTCTGGGGAAGATCACTCAAGAACTGTTCATTGAACTCACGTCCGGCAAAGCTCGCGTCGAGTTGTCGCGGGTCGATACAGGTAACGACGGCCCGCACACCACTGGCGATCATCTCTTTCGCCAACTTATTCGTGGGTGTTAGCCAAATTGGACACAAGGGAGTAATGCCGGTGCCTGCTAATTTTGCTTCTCGATATTCCTTGACGTCTGCGAGAAAGAGATCGCCGAACGCCATGCACTCAATGTTTTGCTGCTTGGCTTCGGCGATAAATTTTTCCATCGCTGCTTCATATTGAGCATTGGTGCACGGATACGGCAGATCGATGATGTGCAACGGAAGACCCACCGCCTCTGCCTGATGTTGCAGCAGTTCCAGACGCACCGCGTGGATCGCGATCCGTTGATAGAGCTGATTGACAGTTGTCATGAGTCCGACAACTTCAACCTCGGATTGTTGGCGCAGAACATGCAGCGCCCAGGCGCTGTCCTTGCCACTGCTCCAGCTCAAAAGAGTTTTCTTAGGCATCACGTTTAGGAGGAGCGCCTCTTCAGCAAATAAATAAACAGCGGCGCGCCAATCAACGCGGTGATCGCACCGACCGGCAATTCGCGCGGAGCGATGAGCGTGCGCGCAACGGTGTCGGCAACTATCACAAAAGCCGCACCCGCCAGCGCCGCGCCGATAATCACCAGACGGTTGTCGCCGCCAAAGGAAAGCCGGACGAGATGCGGCACGACCAGTCCGACATAGCCGACCGATCCGCCCGACGCGACGGATGCGCCGACTAACAGACTCGCGGCCACGAAGACGGTCATGCGCACGCGGCCTGTTTCCACTCCCAGGTCGAATGCATCGCGCTCTCCTAACATCATCAGGTTGAGCGGGCGCGCATGCGCGGCCAGCAAAGCCACTCCAACCAGGGCCACCACGAAAGTCAACGCCAACGAACGCGTGTTCGCGCCCGACAGATCGCCGAGCAGCCAAAAAGTGAATGAGCGAATTCGCGTAGCGTCCATCAAAGCCGTCAAGAAAACTATCGCCGACGAAAGAAAAGTCGTCGCAATCACCCCGGCCAGGATCAAACGCTCCGGTGTCGCGCCCGTCCGGCCCCGCGCAAGTTGATAAACGAAGAGCGTGGCGGTGAGCGCGCCGGCAAAAGCGAGGACCGGCCGGCTCCATTCGTGAGCGCCGAAAAAAACCAGGGCCATCATCGTGCCCACCGCGGCGCCGTTCGAAACTCCGAGCAGGTATGGCTCGGCCAGCGGATTTCGCAGCAATGCTTGATATGCAGCCCCGGCTGCTGCCAGACACATTCCCACGACACCGGCCAGCAGGATGCGCGGCAGGCGAAGATCAAAAAGAATCGCGTGTTGTTCAGGAGAAAGGCCGCAGCCGGACGCGCCAGTCAAAGCGCAGAACGAACCCTTAAGCGGCAGATTTTGACTGCCGATGAGCGACGCCAGAACGACAATGACAAACAGCGCGACCAGCAGCATTGCAAAAATGCTCAACGTTCTTTTTAGAGTCGCCTGCCTTGCGCTCATCTTTGTTTGAATACCTCCGGATGCAGGGCGCGCGCCATCTCTTCCAAACCATCGACGAGCCTGGGCCCTGGACGTGAAAGAAGATCACCATTGATTTTGTAGACGCGGCCATTCAAAACGGCCGGCGAATTCTTGAGCGCACTCACGACAGCTGAGTTCGCCTCGCCCATCGATCCGCCAGTCGGCAAAATGATCGCCTCGGGTTTCGCCGCCAGAGCTGCTTCGTCGCTGAAACGCGGGAAAGCCCCCGGCACGTCAGCCGTTACAGAAATCCCTCCGGCGCGGCGAATCAAATCCGTTGTAAAAGCATCTCGGCCGATCGTGTAGAGCGGTTCACCGGCGACCTGGTAGAACACCCTCAGTGGCTTAGCGGTTTTCGTTGCCGCGTCGACCGTGTTGGCTCGCGTTCGCAGACCTGACACCACGCCGGCTGCGCGATCATGCTCGTCGAATAAATCACCGAGCGTTTGGATTGAGCGAAAGACGTCGTCGAGGCTTTGCGGATTGGTAACGTAGACTGCGATCTGCTGCGCGCTGAGCTGATTTGTAAATGCCTCGAGTTGCGAGGCGGTCGACACCAGAACAATTTGCGGCTTGAGCGCGATAATGCGCTCAACGCTGGGTGTCATGGTGTCGCCGACCTTGGCGACATTCTTCGCTGGCTCTGGATAGTCACAAAAGGTCGTGTCGCCAACTAAACGGTCCCCGGCGCCGACGGCATAAACGATTTCAGTCAGATTGGGTGCGAGTGAAACTATCCGATCGATTTTCGGCGGCAGAACGACGCGCCGTCCGGCTTCGTCGGTGACGGCGCGCGCGTGATCGACGTTAGCGTTGTTGTTTTGAATTCGCGAACACGAGGTCACGAGTGAAAGTGCGACCAACGCGAGGAGAAAAATCTGGAGTGCGCCGGCAGAGCGAAGCGGCGACGGCGCTTTCGATTTGCGCGCGTAATCGGATGATCCAAAGCGGCGTCGCGCTTCGACCACCCCAGCGCGGCTGCCGCGCCGGGGACCCCGGTTGCTTGCCGCCGCGCTCCAAATTTGTTGTCTAAAATTCAAAATCCCGTCACCTCTTCTGCCACGCGAAGCGACAGGCTGGCGACGGGATCATTTTACGAAAGAAGAAAATTCCCATTGCGACCTGAACACCTTTTCGCGGGCGTTCAAAAGCTGCTGCAACGTTCGGGCAGGTCTCCTGACTTTTGGCTTCGCTACGAAATCAGCGAAGTCATTCACAGTGGCGCGACCGCGCGGGATTCTCACCCGCTTCCCTATTCTCCCCGCTTTTATGCGGGGCACCTGAACGTATGTTAAAGAACTGCGGAACCATTGTTCCGTTTGAACGCGCGCACCTTATCATGGTGTTATTGCGAAGTCAAAATCCCTGGTAACGCGCGTCGTGCTAATTTGAAGTCATGGGTTTGATCATCCTGATAGTCATCAGCGCAATCTGCTGGTTCTTTGTCTTCAGCAAATCCCTCCGTCAGAGAATGCCCACGCCCTGGTGGATAAAGGCGGTCGCCAAAACCAAGGACGACGAAAAGGTGATGACGCATACTTTGATGTTAGTAATGCCTCTGGTATTGGGTTCGATCTTCACCTTCTTTGCGCTCCTTGGTCTCGCTGGTTTGCTTTTACGGCGATGAGCCGATCCGATGCTCGCTCTTTGCCACAGGCGACATCGTCAAGTAAGATTTCTCTGCATTTAACAACGCAACAGAATACTTCATGATTAAAACCGTCGAATGGACCAAGGAAGGGGTGCGGATGCTCGATCAGCGCTTGCTGCCGAACGAAGAGAAGTACCTGATGCTTCGTTCGTATGAGGAAGTCGCTGACGCAATCAAGAAGATGGTGGTGCGCGGAGCGCCGGCCATCGGAGTCTCTGCCGCCATGGGCCTGGCCCTCGGCGCCAGCCAGTCGGTCGGAACGTCGGTCGCCGATCTTGAATTTGATTTCGACTTCATGTGCAAAGTAATGGCCGCGACCCGCCCCACGGCAGTCAATCTGTTCTGGGCCATCGAGCGCATGCGCGGAGTAATCACCAAGGCGAAATCCGAAAACGTCCGCGACGAGGAAGAAATAAAGAAGCGCCTGACTGAAGAAGCCTTGTTGATCTATAACGAGGATATTGAAGCGAACCGGGCGATCGGACTGTTTGGCGGCGAATTGATTCCTGATAACGCGACGGTGTTGACGCATTGCAACGCCGGCGCATTGGCCACGGCCGGTGATTACGGCACCGCGCTCGGGGTAATCCGCGGAGCAATCAAGGCCGGCAAACGCGTCGCGGTGATTGCAGACGAGACGCGACCCTTTCTGCAGGGCGCGCGTCTGACCGCCTGGGAATTAGCGAAGGACAACATTCCCGTCACCGTGATCACCGATAACATGGCGGGTCACGTGATGAAGCAAGGCAAAATCGACTGTGTCGTGGTGGGCGCGGATCGCATTGCGGCGAACGGCGATACGGCGAACAAGATCGGAACGTACATGGTTGCCGTGCTCGCAAAGCAACACAACATCCCTTTTTATGTCGCGGCCCCCTTGTCGACCGTCGATTTATCTACAGCTACTGGTGACGGCATTCCGATCGAAGAGCGCGACGCTAAGGAAGTGACGCACGTCCAGGATCACCAAATGACGCCCGACGGTGTAGGTGTCCACAACTTTGCGTTCGACGTTACCCCCAACGAATTCATCGCCGCGATCATTACTGATCGCGGAGTCGCACGTCCTCCCTATATTGAAAGCCTCCGAACTTTGGCCGCGGTCCGCTTGGCACACGCGCGATAACGAGGAGGCGCCGATCGCACCGAACATCAACCAACAAAATCTTTCGTTGCCGCCTGAACTAAGAACCGCGGTTGAGGCGGCGCTCCAGGATTGGGACGCGAGCCGAAAAGTTGAAAAGCTTTGGGCCGGCGATCCATCCCTTTGGACCAATCAAGGGGAAGAAAAATGGCTCAGCTGGCTGAACATTGTCGATGAGCAGCAAAAGACTGAAAGACGGTTCGCCAATTTCGCCGCGGAAGTAAGAGACGCGAGCTTTACGCACTTATTGCTGCTCGGCATGGGAGGATCAAGCCTGTGCCCGGAAGTGCTGCGTAAGTCATTCGGCAAGATTGACGGCTTTCCCGAGCTGCACGTTCTGGATTCAACTGACGCGGCCCAAATCCACGCGACTGAAAACCGGATCGATCTCGCTAACACGTTGTTTTTCGTCTCAAGCAAGTCAGGTACTACACTTGAGCCTAATATTTTCAAACAATATTTTTATGCGCGAGCCAGAGAAGCAGTCGGAGCTGCTCAGGTCGGCAGCCGTTTCATCGCGATCACCGATCCGGGATCGAAGTTAAGAGAAGAAGCTGCGCGCGAAAACTTCCGCAAAATATTTTTGGGGGTGCCTTCAATAGGCGGACGGTACTCGGCGCTTTCCGATTTTGGTCTGGCTCCCGCCGCCGCGATGGGCATTGATGTAAGCAAGTTCCTGGATCGCGCGAGTGAAATGGTGAAGGCGTGCCAGGAGACCTCAGCACACAACAATCCGGGTGTAATTCTGGGCGCCGTGCTCGGCGCCGCCCACAACAATGGACGCGACAAAATTACGATCGTGGCCTCGCCTCCGATCTATGACGTCGGCGCATGGCTCGAACAGTTGCTGGCTGAATCGACCGGCAAAAATGGGAAGGGTTTGATTCCGGTCGATCGCGAAGTGCTGGGCTCGCCTGACGTTTACGGCCGCGATCGCGTGTTCGTTTACTTGCGTTCAGACTCTGGCCCGGATGCTTCACAAGACACGGCGATTGCCGAGCTCCTGAGCATCGGCCAACCGGTGATTTCAATTTCAATCGCAGACGTTTACGATCTGAGTCAGGAGTTTTTCCGCTGGGAGATCGCCACGGCCGTCGCGGGATCGATCATCGGCATCAATCCGTTCGATCAACCTGACGTTGAGGCAAGCAAAGTCGCCACGCGCAAGCTCACCGAAGAATACGAGCGGACTGGCTCGCTGCCTTCCGAATCGCCTTTTTTCGAAGCGGACGGAATTAAGCTGTTTGCTAATCCAGAGAACGCAGATACGCTGAAAAATACAGCCGGCGAACAATCGCTGGAGGGATACTTGAAAGCTCATCTCGAGAAGTTAAGACCGCACGACTACTTCGCTTTGCTCGCCTATGTTGAGATGAACGAAGCGCACGAACGATCGCTGGGAGTTGCGCGCGAAGCCGTGAGGGATGCAAAGCAGGTCGCGACCTGCATGGGATTTGGTCCGCGCTTTCTTCATTCGACGGGTCAGGCCTATAAGGGTGGTCCAAACAGCGGAGTCTTCCTGCAAGTCACCTGCGACGATAGCGACGACTTGCCGGTGCCGGATCGGAAATACTCTTTCGGAATTGTAAAAGCTGCGCAGGCACGCGGCGATTTTGCAGTCCTCAACGAACGTGGGCGGCGTGCGTTGCGTGTGCATTTGGGATCGGATGTTTCAGCCGGCTTAGACAAACTTGCGGCAGCAATACGTGCGGCGCTGTAATGAAAACTGTGTTCACGGCTCTGCCGCCTGATGTGCGGTAAGGCTTCGCCTTACCGTGAGTTCTTTCCCTCCCTTTCGTTTCGTCCGAGGCCCAGCCTCGAACGAAGAAAGAAAGGTCAATGGTGTTTTCCGGAAAGGCAGGGCCTTTCCGCACATCAGGCGACGAAGCCGACAAAGGAAAATCGAAAATGCAACTGGGAATGATTGGTCTGGGCCGGATGGGCGCCAACATGGTGCGGCGGCTGATGCGCGGTGGACACGAATGCGTCGTCTTCGATCTAAGCGCAGACAACGTGAAAGCACTCGCCGGCGAAGGCGCAACCGGATCGGATTCGCTCGATAATTTCATCGCGAAGCTGGACCAGCCGCGCGCGGTCTGGATCATGGTGCCGGCCGGTCACGCGACGGAACAAACCGTCAACGATCTCGCGGCCCGCATGCATTCAGGCGACATCATCATCGATGGCGGCAACTCTTATTTTAAAGATGATGCGCGGCGTGCCGGCGCGCTAAGAGACAAAGGTATCAATTACATGGATGTGGGGACCAGCGGCGGCGTGTGGGGGCTCGAACGCGGCTACTGCATGATGATTGGCGGACCAGAAGAGACTGCTCGGCATCTGGATCCGATTTTCAAAACGCTCGCTCCCGGTCGCGGAGATATCACGCGCACGCCCGGCAGGGAAAAGATCGAAGGCACGGTCGAAGATGGATATCTCTACTGCGGCCCATCGGGCGCTGGTCATTTCGTGAAGATGGTCCACAACGGCATCGAGTATGGATTGATGCAGGCGTACGCCGAAGGCTTCGACATCTTTCGCAACGCGAATTCTGATCAGCTTTCTGAGGAGATTCGTTACGACCTTAATGTTGCCGACATCGCCGAGGTTTGGCGACGCGGCAGTGTGGTTTCTTCGTGGCTGCTGGATCTGACCGCCATGGCTTTGGTGGAAGATCCAGAGCTAAAGGGCTATAGCGGCTTTGTTCAGGATTCAGGCGAAGGGCGCTGGACCATCCAGGCAGCGCTCGAAGAAGCCGTGCCGGCCGAAGTTTTGAGCGCGGCCCTCTATACACGTTTTCGATCGAGGCAGGAACACACTTTCGCAGAGAAAATTCTTTCGGCGATGCGCAAGAAATTTGGCGGGCATGTCGAGCCGAAAAGTTAGTTGCTAATGTCCGGATTTGAAATTCTCTGCGCCTCCTCTGCGTTCTCGGCGTCTCAGCGGTGAGTGTTTTCAAAGCTGATATCACCGCAGAGGCACAGAGGCCGCTCCGGGCTGCGCGGAGAAAAACTAAAGTGACAGAGACCAATAACAAATCGCACATGAGTCCGCCGTGTATTCTCGTAATCTTCGGCGCGGCCGGCGATCTGACCAAACGAAAACTGGTTCCCGCGCTCTACAATCTCAGAAAAAACGAGCTACTCCCGGACAACTTCGCAATCATTGGCGTCGCGCGCGCGGAGATGAGCGACGAAGAGTTTCGCAACCGGTTACGCGACGAAATGGGCGAGTTCGCGACGGAAAAAGTCGAGCCCGAAGTTTGGGATTGGATAGCCCAGCGGCTCTCTTATCTTTCAGGGGATTTTGATGACGAGCAGACTTTCGTGAATTTGAAAACCGCGTTGGAAAAACTGGATCAAGAACATGACACCCATGGAAATTATTGCTTCTACCTGGCTACGGCGCCGCAATATTTTGCCCCGGTGGTCCAGAAACTTGGGGCTGCCGGCTTAACCAAAGAAGGAAAGGACCGCTGGCGGCGTGTGGTAATCGAAAAGCCATTCGGTTCCGATCTGAAATCAGCACAAAAACTGAATCGCGACATCAAACGTGTGCTGAAGGAAGATCAGATTTATCGAATCGATCATTATCTCGGCAAAGAAACGGTGCAGAACATTCTCGTCTTTCGATTCGGCAACGGAATCTTTGAACCACTCTGGAACCGGCGTTATATCGATTGTGTGCAGATCACCGCCGCCGAGAAAGTAGGCGTCGAGCAGCGCGGCGGATACTACGAGCAGGCCGGCGCGTTGCGAGACATGGTGCCGAATCACCTGCTTCAGTTGGTGACGCTGACGGCGATGGAGCCACCGGTTTCGTTTAATGCAAACGCTGTCCGCGATGAGCAGGCGAAGGTCCTTCATGCGATTCAATGTCCGTCGCCCACAGAAGCCGCACAACGCACCGTCCGAGGTCAGTATGATGCCGGAGTGATCGATGGCGAAGCCGTACCCGCTTACCGCAGTGAACCAAATGTCGCGCCGGATTCCCACGTTGAGACCTTTGTCGCGCTCAAAATCCTTATCGACAACTGGCGTTGGAGCGGTGTGCCTTTTTATCTGCGCACGGGAAAACGTCTCGGGTCTCGCGACACTGAAATCGAAATCCAGTTCAAGAGCGCTCCGTTCGTGCTTTTTCGCGACACGGAAGTTAATAAGCTCTCCCGTAACCGGCTCGTGCTTCACATTCAACCAGACGAAGGAATTTCTTTGAGCTTTGGAGCGAAAGTGCCCGGACCAATTCTTAACATTGGCGCCGTCAACATGAATTTCGATTACGAAGACTATTTTGGCGACGTGCCCAGCACCGGATACGAGAGGCTGCTGCACGATTGCATGATGGGCGATGCGACCCTGTTCCAGCGCGCCGATCAAGTCGAGGCCGGTTGGGCCGTGGTAGCGCCGATCCAGGAAGCCTGGGCCAACGACCCGCCAGCGAATTTTCCGAACTATGAAGCCGGAACGTGGGGACCCAAAGAAGCTGATGAACTTTTAGCCTGCGATGGCCATTCGTGGGACCAGACTCACGATATCAGAAAGTCAAAACCGCCGAAGGCGAACGGCGATTGAAATCTGCTCAGGAGCCCTTGCCATCAGGCGTCGCAGGCGGTTCGTATCGGCGGGTGCGGTGAGCGCGGCGCCAGCCGGGCTTTTGATTAAAACGCTTCTCATCACGGCCGACGCAATCCCAGCAAACATGATGCAGTCGATTGTCGTCGCCGATTGACCCGACCACGTGCGACGTCTCGGCATCACAACGCTCGCAACGAAAAACCTTATCGTGCTGTCCTGGTATCATGGTTCGCTTCCGGCAAATCGTAGCATGTCGCGAACGTTCGTAGCAGCGCAGACGCCGTGCGCTAGTTGATCAGGACGCCACGATAGGACAATTCTCCATCGACAATGGCTGCCGCGGACGTGAACGGATGCGGCTCTGCTTTTCCCATCGCCATGATGTGGTTAACTTCAGTTCCCTTCACTTTCAAGTAGTCGGAAATCATACTGCGATGACAGCGCCACCAGACAGCTTCTGAGCACATGATCGCGATGCGTTGCGTGCTGGCGACGTCGAGCAGACGCTCAATCCCTTCACGAAACTCATTTGTCTCCATGTAATCCGCATAGCCGCGAAACGATTCGTTCCGCCAGGCAATATTTAGCGAGTCCGGGCGCGCCCGTCGGCGACCTCCCAAGTCAGGAAAATGCTCGTAACGAATACCGGCCTCCGCCAAAGAGATCTTTAATTTCTCTTTGTTGAAATGCGGATAACGACGCGAACCGGGATAGCTCCGCACATCGGCCAGCAGCTGAATTTCAAACGACTTGAGTCGGTCAATGAAGTCTTCTATCGAGAGGGTCGAATGCCCGACGGTCCACACTGATATCTGATTTCGCATTTTGGTTCGTTAGCAATTGAAGCCGCTAAGTAAGGAATTTTGCAAGGTATTAGTAATCATGTTTGTCCCAAACCACGCAAGCATGACCTTCTTGATTAAATGAAAGACCTTACGCGGAAATAATTGTTGACAGGGACCGGACAGCAGAGTATAAGCCGCGTGTCCCAGAGTACCTTCTGCGCGCCGCGTGGCGCGCTCTCACAGCAACGACGCGACACCGCAGCCTCTAGTTGACCCGGCCGCGACGCCGCCTTTTTCTCGCAAGTTTCAGGACCTCGCCTTGATTTTCCCTGCGGCGGGTTGAATGGATGAGGAGAGAGATCATGAGAAGCCTCCGACTTTGTCTTTTGCTGGCAACGACTTTGCTTTTTGCTGGCTGCCCCAAGTATCAGCCCTCGGTAAACTTCGACCATAACGGCTTTGTCAAGCGGATCAATGATCATTTCGCTGCTAAAGAGACCGAATACTTTAAAGCTGTCGGGACCAGCGAGTATGCCACGGCTAAGATAAGAAGGAATGAACTAATCGAAGATGCGTTGCCTTTTATTGATGAGGCTTATATGGACTTCATCACGGCCCTGCAATCCGGGAGGGATCGCGACAACTTCGTCGCGGACGTGATTGAACTTGGCACGACTGGTGCCGTCGGTATTACCAAAGGTGCTCGACCTCTCCAAATCCTGGGAGTGGCTCTCACGGCGTTTCGCGGCGGAAGACACTCAGCTGATCTAAATTTTTATAAAGAACAAACGACTCCTGTCCTAATAAACAAGATGGATGGAAACCGGGCAAAAGTTCGAGCAACGATCTTGAATAGGGAAAAGGAAGAGGTAGCTACGTATTCGATGGGCGCGGCAGTAGGCGACATCGTCGAATACTACAACGCCGGCACACTGGTGAGGGCATTTACCGAACTTTCAAAAGACACGGCCATTCAGACGAAACAGTCAGAGGATGACGTTCTCGTGCTTAAAGGAGTACCTCTCACCGGGGAAGCGACCCAGCCGCAGCGCGATCTAAGGGTTGGCGCTGTGAAAATTCTTCAGGCCTTCCAATCGAATCTCGCTGGAACAGATTCCGGCAAAAAGGCGGCCGCTACCACGAGTTTGCAAGCTATCATTGCGACGCTCGGGAAAGATTCGACGGTGGCGAGCGTCTTGAGCAATGCCGGAATCTCGCCACAAGATGATGGAACAAAGATATTAAATCAATTGATCGACATCAGGCGGAGTGCACAATTGGTGAACAACAATTCGCTCGTTGACAAGATCGATCAAGTCATAATTGCTCAGGGGATCGCGCCTGTCGCGACACCGACACCCACGCCGTCACCGACGCCGTCTTCATCACCGGTGGCGACGCCAGTGGCAACACCTTCGCCTCCGCCGGCGGGATCGCCAAGTCAATCGTAGATTCAGTCATTGAAAGGAGAGACCCAAGATGCCAATATTACCAAGAAAGTATCCGAAAGACATTAGTTCACTTCAAGGTCTGGAAATCACTTGCGAAGGTGATGAAGGCGGCCTTTTCGCACATCTTGTACGCCTCGCGTTGGGCAAAGATGCAGATAACAACAATGCCGACGTAACCGCGGCGGAATACGACACAGACGGAACTGCGGGCGTCAGCCTCGGCGAACTGATTTTCGAGGAGTATACGACCGATGTCGATGCCGGTAGCCGCGAAGCCATCCATAAGACAAAGGGCGAGCCTCTCGTCTGTAAGGGTAAAGCCTTCATCAACGGCGCGGCGAAAAACGTCATCGTCTTCCGAGGATAGATGCAGCAAGGATCTTTACCGTATCTTTTCAAATGGTGGCGCGATCATTCTCAAAAGGGTGCTGAAGGTTTATTAGGAGCAACTCATGCCAGTCCTAAAACAAGGCTCGTCCGGTCCGGCCGTAAAGGACCTGCAACAGAGACTAAAAAACCTCGGATTTGATCCGAAGCTTGTCGATGGGAAATTTGGTCCCGGCACGCTTGCTGCCGTAATCGCTTTTCAAAAAAGCAAAGGATTGAAAGCAGACGGGCTCGCGGGTCCCACTACCCTGAACGCTCTGCGATCCGCTGAAGGTGACGCCGCAGGCGGCGGCGCCAGCGGCGATCCAGCAATCACAACATCCAGGCCTGCCGGCGGTTCCTCGCCAGGAGCTCCAAAGACCTTAAGCGAAGCCGATTACGTGCAGGCGGCCGCACTACTCAAATGCGATGTGCCGTCGATTAAGGCCGTGGCCGAAGTTGAAAGCCGCGGCGCAGGTTTTCTAAAAGATGGGCGGCCCAAGATTCTATTCGAGCGTCACAAGTTTCGCTCAACAACTGACGGTAAATACGATAAGACCCATCCGGATATCTCGAACCGCAAGCCTGGTGGTTACGGCGCCGCCGGCGACCATCAGTGGAAACGTTTTGACGAAGCGGCTGCTCTCGATCGGGATGCGGCGATATCGTCCTGCTCGTGGGGGAAGTTCCAGGTAATGGGCTTCAACTTCACAGTATGCGGCTTTGCGACACTCGAAGATTTCTACGCGGCGATGTTCAAAAGTGAGGGAGAACATCTGCAGGCTTTCTGCAATTTCATCGCGGGCAACAACTTGGGCGGGGCGCTGCGCAAGCACCAATGGGCAACCCTGGCCCAAGGGTATAACGGCAAAGACTACAAGATAAACCAGTATGACGTTAAGCTGGCCGCGGCTTATAAGAAGTACTTGAATCAGTGATCGCGCGAGTGCGCAACACCGTCGCTGGCTAGCATCTCAGCTCGCTTCTCAATTCAGCGAGGGTCGCAATCATCTCCGTCGTGAAAACCTTGCGAGAGTCTCCGGAAAGATCCGCACGCCTTCAGGCATTTCGCTCATCGAAATCTTATTCGCGCCGGTCAGGATGTCGCGCGCCGTCATTCCATAGACCTGCAGATTGTCTTCGTTGTCAGGCTTGATAACCACGCCTTTCAACTCGAGCCCGGCGAAGGCGCCCCTGCTCCGCGAGTAAGAAAGAATCTGCGCATTGAGTTTCAAGTCGGTCGACGCGCTCGCGGATCGGCCGACTGGCCCAGCCGCCGCGCTGCCTTCCCCACCGATTTCAAATTTGTCACCGAGCAGACTATCAACGGCGTTCTCGTTCATAAACAGCAGAATAAAATCTGTGGACGACGCGCCGATCTGCAACCCGATACTGCCTCCGGCGAGATCGAAAAACGCGGGCGCGCTCCAGCCGTTCGCCACGCGGCGGCTGATCACGCCGCTGCCGCCGCGACCGCCGACGATGAAGCCGGCCTTAATAACACTAGGGAAAACCGCGACGGCTTCCGCTCGATCCAGCAAGTCATGCGGGATCGACTTCTCGCGTGTTGCCATGATCTGACTAAATACTCGCGCCGCCTTGTCTGATTGCGCTGCCGCCTCCCGCGCTTTCTTGGCGTTGCGTTCGCGGCCAGTCTGGCTAACGGCGGCTGTGCTCAGAGCAAGCAAGAACAAGATACTGATTAAGATGAACTGCGTATTTCTGACGAGTCGATTCATAGTTCACTCCATTCGATTGTGTTCTAGCCGTGGGACTTGTCCCGCGTTCCAGTGGCGGACAAGTCCGCCGTCTAAACGGTTGTTGGGATTCAGTGTCGCGTAGAATATCGCGCCAGCGTGCGCGGGAAAATTCGCACGGCCGCGGGCATTTTCGCCAAAGTCATGGCCGTACCCGGCAGCAGGAGCTCGTGGGCCCTGGTTCGATAGACGCCCATGTTTTCGTCGTCATCCGGCTTGATCACGACGCCCTTAATCTCGAGGCCAGCAAACAATCCCTTGCTGCGCGAGTACGAAATAATTCCTGCTCTCAGCAATGCATCAGTCGAAGCTGAAGCCGTGCGCCCAACTGGGCCGGCAACGGCACTGCCTTCGCCGCCGATTTCAAATTTGTCTTTGAGCAATCCTCCCAGCGCATCATCATTCATAAACAACAAAACGAAGTCAGTTTTCGACGCTCCGATCTGTAAGCCAAAACTCCCGCCACCCAGATCGAAAGCGGCCGGCGCGCTCCACCCGCCTTTGATTCGCCGGCTGATCATGCCGTGCCCACCGCGACCGCCAACTATGAATCCTGCTTTGACGACGCCGGGGAAAACGGCGATCGCTTCCGCTTTGTCCAGAAGGCCCTGCGGAATAGCGCGTTCGGGCACATTCATGATTTCCGTGAAAGCGTCCGCGGCTTTCTGTGCGTCGCGTGAAGCCTCAGCGATCTTCTTTGGATCAGTTTTTTGGGCGTGCGCGGAGCCCGCAAAGATTGCGACTGAAATGATCGCGCCGGCAATAGCGCGGTTGAATTCGCATGCTCTCTTCATAAAATCCCCTCTCTCTAAAACCTTTTGTCAAGCGGGGGATCAATCGTAAAAGAATGACAGAAGCACAAGCGGCCCGCTTTGCTGGGGCGAGGCCCGTTGCGCTCCAGTCATCTCTTGCTCGGTTGTTGTCAGCATAACTATAATCGCTCGCCCTGACAAACTGGTAACGCAAGCTGTTAGCTTGCGCCGCAAACTGACAGTTTGCGCTACAACCATGCCGATTGGAACTCCATTTCATGGACGAACGCTCGCGCTCTGCGAGAGCCTGAACTATCGCGAATGGTCCGGTTACTATACGGTCAGCGCCTACGAGGCCCATCACGATCATGAATACAATGCGATTCGCAACGCGGCCGCGCTGATCGATATTTCGCCGCTCTTCAAGTATCGCGTCACGGGAAAGGACGCAACGCGTCTTGTCGATCGCATCATCACGCGGGATGTACGCAAGGTTTCGGTGGGTCAGGTTGTTTACACGCCCTGGTGCGACGAACACGGCAAAGTCATAGACGATGGGACTGTGTCGCGACTGGAAGAAAACGTCTATCGCTGGACGGCAGCAGATCCCAGCCTGCGCTGGTTAACACAGAATTCGATCGGGCTGGACGTACAGCTGGAAGATATTTCGGAAAGTGTGGCGGCCTTAGCGTTGCAGGGTCCGACTTCGGCGAGATTATTGAAATCAGTAGCGCAAGCCGAGATCGAGAACCTGAAATACTTTCGCGTCACGCAGGGATCGATTGCCGGAGTACCGGTTGATATTTCACGAACCGGATACACCGGCGATCTAGGCTACGAAATCTGGGTCGACGCGAATGACGCGCTGCGTGTGTGGGACGCACTAGTGGAAAGCGGCGGCCCTTTTGATATCAAGCCCGCAGGCATGCTGGCACTCGATGTTGCGCGCATCGAAGCCGGGCTGCTTCTGATTGATGTCGATTTCAATAGCAGCAAGAAAGCGCTCATCGACGAGCAGAAGTATTCGCCATTTGAGATGGGACTCACTCGTTTGGTCCATCTGGACAAAAACAATTTCGTGGGCCAGCAGGCCCTGATTCGCGAAAGCAAACGCAGCGGGGAAAAACAGATCGTGGGCCTGGAAGTCGATTGGATCGAAGTTGAAAGACACTATGAGGTGGCGGGTTTGCCACCGGCTGTCTCAGCGATCGCTTCGCGAGTCGCGGTGCCCATCTTCAAGAATGGCAAGCAAATAGGCAAAGCGACTTCGACGACCTGGTCACCTGTTTTGAAAAAGATGATTGGGCTCGCGACCTTGCAGAGCGAGTTCGCCAAGCCGGGTTCGAACGTCGAGATTGAGATGACGGTCGAAGCGGTGCGGCATCGCGTGGGTGCGCGCGTTGCCAAGACGCCTTTTTATAATCCGAGACAAAAGACCGCGACTCCGGTTTTGTAGGATTGCGGCTATGCCGCCTGATGTGCGGAAAGGCTTGCCTTTCCGATCGAACTTTCTAATTTCTCCGCGGGGCTGCGCCTCGCAATGGAGGCACAGCCTCCTAAACATGAATATCTCGCCGGAAAAGCCGGAGGCTTTCCGCACATCAGACGGCATAGCCGAGGAGAATAATGGCTCGCGAATCGATTGAGTCAATCATCGACGCTTACAACACGCACGCGCCGCTCGCTGAAGCCTCGACGATTCCATCCCTCTGGTACACAGACGAACGCATCTTTCGTCGCGAGCAGGAAACTGTTTTCAGCCGTTCGTGGCAGGTTGCCGCGCGGACTGATCAATTCAACCAGCCCGGTGACTACGTAACGAGCGAGATCGCCGGTGAACCGATTGTCATTGTTCGCGGTAGCGACGACCAAGTGCGCGGCTTCTTCAATGTCTGCCGTCATCATGCGGCAGCGGTGATGACTGAGGCTGAAGGCCATGCCAACCAAATGCGTTGCCCTTATCACGGTTGGACCTATTCGCTTGAAGGAGAGCTGAAAGGGACGCCAGACTTTAACGACGTTTGTGGCTTTGATCGATCGCAGAATGGACTGCTGCCAATTGAGATCGCATCGTGGGAGAAATGGATCTTCGCGCGGCTCGCCGACGACTCAGAACAATCGCTTGAAGATTTTCGAGGGCGCGATCTGATCGATCAAATTCAGGCGATCGGCCTCAATAATCTCCATTGGTTCGAACGGCGGCGATACACGCTCAATTGTAATTGGAAAGTTTTCGTCGATAACTACCTCGATGGCGGTTATCACGTGCCGCACCTGCACAAGGGACTCGACAGTGTGCTCGACTACAGCGAATACACGATCGAAAACGGCGAACGCTACTGTTTGCAATCCAGTCCGATAGTTTCGACTGCGGACTCGTTTAGCGGCGGACTACCGCCCGCCCACGATGAAATAGGAGACGTGCGCGGCGGCGAGCGCGCGTTGTATTACTGGCTGTATCCGAACTTCATGATGAATTACTACGAAGGAGTTCTGGATACGAATCTGGTCCTGCCGATCACAATCGATCGCACAGAAGTGATCTTCGATTTCTACTTTGCGGATGTCTCTGCCGCGGCGCGCGAACGGAATTTGAAAAGCGTCAATGTCGGTGAACGGATTCAACAGGAAGACGTCGATATCTGCGAGTCAGTCCAGCGCGGTCTAAAATCGCGCGCATATCAAGCGGGACGTTTGTCCACGCGTCGCGAGGCCGGTGAACATCTGTTTCATCGATTGCTGCACGCGGATTTGAGAGAAGGCTTGCGCGACTGAGTTTGGATAGCTCCCGGTTCAACCTCTGCGATTCTCTGCGGAAGCCTCGGCGTCCTCGGCGGTTATAGTTTTAGGACCGATCTCACCGCAGAGGCCGGAGAGGATTTCGCAGAGGAACGCGGAGAAGACCGATCCACTACCGCGCTTCCTTGAATTCACTTCTCAACGTACGACCTTCGCCGTAAACGATATCGCGAATCCGCCAGCCGCTCGGCCCTTTCACAACGATGAAGGTGATCGTTTTCTTCTGTCCGAAATTTTCAAAGTTCGCGTCAACCATTGCGCGGCCGGTTTCGTATCGCGGCGTGGCGATCGCGAAATGCTTGATCTCCATGTCCTGCGCATCGTAAAGCGGATCGCCGTCGATCACGCCGACTTCCCCTTTGGACTTGACCGCGTCTTTCCAAATCATGTCCGCCAGACTCTTTTCGAAATACCTGTAGAGCAGCGCGCGATTACGCGTTTGAAAGAATGGACTGTGCTTTTGGTTGTGCACGCGATACAACTCTCGCACCAGCGCATCAGGTGATGATGTTGGCGATGTTTGCCCATGCACTGAGGCGAGCTGGGCGCAAACGATCAAAGCAGCCACCAGAATCAGGCTCCTCTTAATGCTCATTTAGTTCTCCTGCTGTAGCACAAGCTGTTAACTTGTGTATCTGCCGCAAGCTCACAGCCTGCGCCACATGATATGAAAAAGACGAGGCCACGCCTTCCGCAGCCTCGTCCGTTTCTTGCGCATATATTCTTACCAATTAGCTGTTGCCGCTGGCGCCGCCGCTGTACATACCAAAGCTGCCCCAGATTTCATCAATCGTCTTTTCGTTGGCGCCAAACTTATCCGCGTCTCCGCCGACGATGATGATGTAGTTGTCGGTAACGTCAGTGCCTACCAGGATTTTGCCTTTGCCGACCTTTCCATCCTTACCGGTCGAAACGAACGTCGCCAGGCTATAGTCTGCGCTCAACTCATTCGCCGCATCGATCTTAATGTCCTTCTCATCCATCGATTTCAGGACATTTTCGGCTCGCTTCATCAAATCATCCTTGCTGAGCGACTTATCCTTGAAAGCGATGACCATCACTCCGATCTCGTAAGGAGCCGGCACGCCCGCCATGTAAACATCGACACCGTCAACGTTCTGCGATGAATCCTTGGTCCCCGCGGGAACATAGAATTCATAGCCCTTAGCGTCGTTGTACATCCTGACCCAGTCCGACGGCACCGGATTGGTTGAAGGCGCTTTCTTCTCATTCGCCTTAGGCGCCGCTGAGGTCGTTGACGCGGCGGGTTTGGGAGTTGAGCTCGCCGCAGTATTGTCAGCGGGCTTTTGCGCACACCCGCCGGTCACCAGTGCTAACGCACTTAATAGAAATAGAAACTTTTTCATTCATCCTCCGAACAAGTGTTTGTCTTGGAAATTAATCCTGGTGTTATCAAGCGGCAAACTCTTGCTCGGACTTGACGAATTGCAGGGGAATCTCCGCAAACGGTTTTTTTGAAGAGCGGCGCAACTCTAAATGACATGCACGCGCTAAGTCAAAAGCGTCAGCGTTCACCAGTATGTCGGAAGCCCGACCCTCCAGGGAGAGCAACATTCCCGGAGTAGCCCGTGAGTTCTGGAAGAGGATGCGAATGAGGCTAAGCGCTGGACCCTGATTCTCTGGAATCATTTTAGGTTGAGATCTTCAGAAGCCTTTGCCGGTGACTCGCCGCTCTGGCTTCGAAGCAGGCTTTTGGTGTCTAATCGTTCAAAAGTAAGAATATGCGTCCTCTTACTCTCCTCTTGTTTGTTGGCATTGCTATCGTGCGCAGCTATGCCCAATCTGCGCCTCCGGTCGATCCCAAGATCGTGCTCCAGGTCTCGATTGCGACTAATCAGCGAGAATTTCGTATCGGCGAAACGATTCCGTTGCAACTCTCTTTCAGCAGCACAGTCAAAGACCATTACCAGGTCAACATGGCCCAATACGACCGCAGCGGGCGGATGAATTACGAGCACTTCGAGGCCTCGCCCGCAGACGGTGCGGTCGATCCATTGCCGACCTACACCGGAGGCATGGGCGGTCTGACGAGCTTCAAGTATCTGACCACAGAACCATGGACCATCAAGCTCAATCTTAACGAATGGGTACGCTTCACTCAGCCAGGCGAGTACCGAATCGTCGTTTCCAGCGGCAGGGTCGGCGTGCGAGATCCGTCAAACACGTTTGGGACCTCGCCCACCACCGCACGTTCAAATGAGGTTGCGCTGAAGATTGTGCCCGCAAATCCTGAGTGGCAAAAGGAAGTCCTACGCGACGCGGTAGCGGCCCTGGATGCTCCCGCGCCAGCGAAACAACAGCAGACGGAACAGTACACAGCATCACGCCGGCAGGCTCTCGAAACTCTTCGCTTTCTCGGCAGTGGCGACGCGGCTCGCGAACTGGCTAAACGCATGCGGGGTGAAGACTCTGGCGGACTCGACTATATCTGCATGCTCGGTCTGATCTCTTCACCAGAGCGTTCGGTAGCTCGTAGTGCTCTCGAAGAGGCACTGGCTGATCCTGATCACCCCATCGACGGTAACTTCCTCTATGCATTGCGAATGATTAACTCCGACCCCAACGCTCCCAACGCGAATTGGCGCGAAGCCCAACAGAAGGTTGCAGAAGAATTGTTTGCAGCCTTGCCTGGTAAGCGCGGCAAGGCTCTGTCGATCAGTCTCAGCACGGCAGTGAATGAGGCTTGGAATGGGAATGCTGTACCGCAGCAGACGCAAGAGAAGCTGGTCAGTCAATTGATATCGATGTTCGACCAGTTACCTGTGAATGAACAAAACTCTCTGCTGAGTTATCGCTGGGACAAGATCAAAAGTCCGGCAATGTTGCCGATCTTAAAGCGTTACGCCCAGTCCTTCCATGATTTTCCCGAAATGAGGGATTCCAGGGCTTATGACTCGTTGCAACTCAGCGCCAGCGCCTTACGACATTGGTACGAGTTGGATCCGGCCGGGGCGCGCCCGGCGGTCATTACTGAAATCACCCGACCACGTCCTCGATTTGACGCCCGGGTGCTCGGCCTACTCCCGGATGAGACGCTTCCCGAAGTCGACTTTGCGTTGGCTGAACACTTCGCCGCTAGTAACGATTTGGATGGCTCGTCGCATCTTGCGTCGCTCATCGCTCGCTACGCGACCGCAGCAATTCTGCCGCAGATTACCGAAAAGCTGGACCCCAAGATCGGCAAGTGGGCCTGCGCCATTCAGAATCCGATTCTCGCATACCTGCTGCGTGTGAACCCTGCGATAGCCCGACCGCGTATTGAGCAAGCGATTGCCGCTCGCGGTGAACAACTCACGGCGTGCAACCAGGGATTGTTTCAGGGGATTTCCGAGATTCGTTATGATCCCGTGCTCGAGGAGATTGGCATTCAGAGCCTCGATGATCCCGATCCGCAAGTCGCCATGACCGCGGCGACGATGCTGGGAAAGTTTGGATCATCTGCCGCGGAATCCGCTCTCTGGCGGCGCTACGCGAGTTGGAGCACACAGTGGACAGGTCGAGAGTCACAACTGGACATAACCTTTGGAGAGGGCCTCAATGATAAGGCTTATCAACTGGGATTGGGGCAGAACCTGATGCAGGCTCTGGCCACGGGTAAGTCCTGGTTGTCGGACAAGGCCAAGTTACAGCGGCTTTCCGAATTGTCAAAGGTCAAGCGAATCCAACAACAATTGGACGGTTATCTGAAGATATGGGAAGAGCCGGACATCAGCATCTCGTTCGAGCACAACTCGGGGCCGTTTCCTTTTCATGCTCTAGTGGCCCAATACGAGTTTCAGTCGCTGGACGCACTCAAAGAAAAGCTCGCTCAATTTCCTTCAGGGACAAAGTTTTTTCTCTCAACACCGGCAGAATCCACCGCCAACGATCAAACCGTTGCCGAACTCCGCACGTTTCTCAGCAGCCACGGGATGTCCCTGGCAGAAAAGCGCGCCAACTGAAGCGGCGCGCTCGCCAAAACTGGTTGCATCTACTTCTGAAACTCACATAGCCCTCGCTTACTCGGGGGCTTCTGACACGAAAGTTTCGCAAAATCACGGTGCGCAGTTATCATAGGCGCGCTCCCAGCCTGACGACATGAATGCTCTGCCGATAATTGTAGGCGCTCTCTGCGTGTTGGCGATCGCGTATCGCTACTACTCCGCTTTTATCGCGGCGAAAGTATTGGCGCTGGATGAGTCGCGCCCCGTTCCGTCGCAGACGATGTATGACGGCCACAACTATTATCCAACCAACAAATGGGTTTTGTTCGGCCATCACTTCGCGGCGATCTCCGGAGCCGGTCCATTGATTGGCCCAGTGCTGGCCGCGCAGTTCGGATTTCTGCCGGGTCTGCTGTGGTTAGTGATTGGCGTTTGTCTCGGCGGCGCGGTGCACGACTTCATGATCCTGGTCGCCAGCATCAGACGAAAAGGAAAATCACTGGCTGAAATTGCCCGCACAGAAATCAGCGGCGTGTCCGGTTTTGTCGCGGCCATCGCGATCCTGTTCATTGTGGTGATCGCGTTGGCGGGTCTTGGTCTCGTGGTAGTTAACGCGCTTTCCGAATCGCCGTGGGGAACGTTCACTGTAGGCTTTACGATTCCGCTCGCGCTGTTCATGGGTCTCTATATGTATCGCTTTCGCAAAGGACGAATTGCTGAGGCGACGATCATTGGAGTCATTGGATTGCTGCTGGCAGTTTATCTCGGCGGCCGTGTGGCCGATTCATCATGGGCCACAGCATTCACGTTTTCTCCGCATAAAGTGACGCTTTTGATGGCCGGTTATGGTTTCGTCGCATCAGTTCTGCCGGTTTGGATGCTGCTTTGCCCGCGCGATTATCTCTCCTCTTATTTAAAGATTGGCACCGTCGCGATTTTGATCATCGGCGTGATCCTGGTGCATCCCAATCTGCAGATGCCCGCGGTCACTCCGTTTATTTCGGGCGGTGGTCCAGTCGTGCCCGGCAAGGTCTATCCTTTCGTCTTCATCACGATTGCCTGTGGCGCGATCAGCGGCTTTCATGCGCTAATTTCTTCGGGAACCACGCCCAAGATGATCGCAAAAGAATCTGACGCCCGCATGATCGGTTACGGCAGCATGTTGATGGAAGGCATCGTCGGCGTGGTCGCCTTGATCGCCGCGACTTCGCTGTTTCCCGGTGACTACTTTGCGATTAATACCGCGCAGAGAAATGAAGTTGAACGCGGGAAGTACGTGCGCATGGTTGATGCCGAAAGCGCGCAGGGATTCGATCTGCAGACAAAAGAACTCGATCATCTGGAAGCTGAGTCAGGCGAGAAAGTCCGCGGCCGCACCGGCGGCGCGGTAACGCTGGCGCTTGGCATCGCGAAGATCTTCGACGGTATTCCCGGTCTGCGCGGCTTGATGAAGTACTGGTATCACTTCGCGATCATGTTCGAAGCGCTATTCATACTCACGACCATCGACACGGGTACACGTGTCGCTCGATTTCTGTTGGGAGAATTCGGCGGACGTTTTTATCGAAAGCTGGAACAACCAAATTGGTTACCCGGATCGATTGTCACCAGTGCGGTCGTGGTCACCGCCTGGGCAGCGTTCATCTGGAGTGGATCGATTTCAACTATCTGGCCCATGTTCGGCATCGCCAACCAACTGCTCGCCGCGGTTGCGTTATGCGTCGCGACGACGGTGATCATCAACCTCGGCAAGGCGCGATATTGCTGGGTGACTCTCGTGCCGCTTTCATTTGTGGCAACTACGACGCTCGTCGCCGGTTATCAATCAATCCGCGACATCTTCTGGCCGCAGACCTTAAATCCCGCGACGACCACGCAAGGCTACATCAACACTTCACTGACCGCGCTGATCATGACTGCAGCCGTGATCGTCTTGATCGATTCGGTGAGGCGATGGACCAGTGGACGCGCGACAAAAGTATCAGCGTCAACGCTAGCTGCAGCTTGACCAGGTCCGGCCGCGGGCACCTTCTTGCTCAAGATAATGCTGTCATGCTACGGTTTCTTACACAGGTTTTTTCGAGCAATGGACAAAGTCACAGTCATAACGACGGCCGCAGGCGCAGTTTCAGCGCTTGCCGTAGCAGTGTCGCTCATTCTTCTGCTTCTGCAACTCAAACGAATGCGGTTCACGCAGGAGGTAACGGTAGCGCTGGGACTCTATGACCGGTCTACCAGCCCGGAGATGCTGGCCGCAGCTTCATGGGTAAAAAGCACTATGCCTGAGGCTATAACCTATGACGATTTTCAGCGAGATCCGGCAGCTCGAGGAAACTTGGAGCGGCTCTGGTATTACTTTGAATTCCTCGGCGTGCTGGTCGGGCGAGGTTATGTAAACGAAGACATGATCTTCGATCAGCAAGGCGCCTTTATTGCCGGCATCTGGGACAAGACTCGTCATCTGATCATCGCGCGTAGGCAAGACAGAAAATCGCCGCAATACATGGAAAACTTCGAGATTCTGAGAAATCGCTTTCAAGTCTGGGCTAACAAAAATGCTCCCAAGCTTTCGCTTATGGATAAGCGCAGGGTTGAGGCGTACTACGACGGAGACAAGGTCGCGCCGGCACTAAAGAATCCTGACCCGGCACAACACGTTAATCCCGGCCGGCTGATAAACACAGCTCCGGCGAAATCTGCAGACTGAGCAAGCCGTTGGACAGCTTTTTTATTCATCACGTTTTGCGGCGCGGAGACCTGGGTTCGCGAACTCAACCAGCAGACTTAAACGCGCTCCATTCAGTCTCGACGCTTTCGTAAACGCGTCTCGCGTAGATCATATAAAAGAGCAGTCGTTCGCTGGTGAACAGTTCGGTCACATAGATATACATTATGCTTTTGAGCATAAATGCCAGTTGCATGATCCAGATGTCGAAGTGCTGCGGGAGCGCCTGACTGTTGGGAAAGGTCCGATTGATCAATGGATAGAAAGGTTGGATTACTACATACAGGTACAGCACGATGGGCACGACAGGCAGCAAACCGCTCGTGCCCAAGAGCCGGCTGTCGAGGCGGCTAATGCATAAGGCCATCGCGATACCCCCGACCACACCGCTTAGCAAGTCTGCTCCAAATAGCACGTCTCGGGCGTAATCAGGAAACCCAAAACGCCCGGAGAGCGCCACCAATGCCGCTTCTAATAGGCCGATACCTCCTACCAACAATAGTCCCGACGTTAACGGAACATCTTCAACGTCACGGTCGGCAACCCTGTTGATGGTCGGCCTGTTTAGTACGAGATAACAAAGCACGAGCATTAAGGCGCTGCAGTTGTTGAGAACGGTGGCAATCACCTGGAGTGCTTGCCACTGCCAGGAAGGAGCTTGTCCCGAAGCCGGAGCAAACCATTCTGAAAACGGCAAGGTAATATAGAGAGCACACCAGGAAGCCAGCAGCAGTCTCCAGGATCGTCGCAACTGCTGCACTGCGAACCGAGCGCGCCGGGTCTCCGTGTCGGCATCGCCGGATTCGCGTGCATCAGAAAAGTAAAAGTCATAACCGATGGCCACAAGAATCATCAGAGCCTGAATGAATCCAAGTTGTTTCGGCAGACTCTCCCAAGTTCCACCGAAGAAGACCAAGCCAAACGGAAGAAGAACTACCGGGGCGCTCACTAACAGCGCGACCACCACGAACGGATTCCGCGCGGCGTTTAAGGTCACAGCTGGTGCGGCAGGCGCCACGCTGAGGCCGCGATCAATATCTTCAGAAACTGGTGGTTCAATCGGTTCGCTCAAAACTTCATCTGAACCATTATCCGATCTTCTCTGCACCGCACCGGTGAAACAGTAGCCCTTTGACCTTTCGGTCTTTATTAACTCGGCGTCATTAAGGGTGCGCCTCAGTCCACGCACTGCCCCATGGATTATGTTCTCAGAGGCCGTTGAAGATGGGGAGACGCATCTCAAAAGATCCTCAGTTTTGACAAATTGGCCACGCTTCTCGAGGAGCTCGCGAAGGATTGTCGATTCAACCACGCTCAGAGCTATCGCGTGCCCATCCGAAAATAGAGTCATGCGGCTGTCTTCCGCGACCTGAAGGTGAAAACGGCCAAACAGATACGAGTAGCCGGCGGCGGTCTCAGTCTCATCGATTTCAATCTGGTTTGAAGACATAGAATCTCGAGCTGAAAGTTCAGTCGCCACAATCGTCAACGTTCGCATTCACTCAAAGGGTTTCTGAAAAGGTTCATCCGGATTCTTTTCAGAATGCACAGAACCTTTCAATTGACGCCAGGATTAGGTCTGTCTAGGGTCTGACCCGCAGAGCTTAGCGTTTCGGATTGCGGGCTGCAATTGTATCCGAGATTGCGCGGATCTGTGACATCCGGGGCATTAGCCCGACCGTAAGGGAGGGCTCTAAACGCGTGACTTAATGAGCCCTCCCTTACGGTCGGGCTAGTGCCCCGTTTCGCTGGTGGCGTTATGTGAACAGAATTGCGCCCTGCTCAAGATTGCTTGGGGAAGGATATGGCAAACCCGATTACAAATGAATCTTTGGCCAGCCAGATTACAACTGAGAAGGGCGAACAAACTGTCGGATTGAAACGGTCAGTCGGCTTCTATGGGCTGATGTTTGTCTCGCTGGGCTCGATCATCGGATCGGGATGGTTGCTGGGCGCACTCAACGCAGCGCAAGTGGCCGGCCCGGCATCGATCTTGTCATGGGTTCTCGCGGCCTGCATGCTGGCGCTGCTCGCGTTGACGTATGCCGAACTCGGCGCAACGTATCCCGTTGCTGGCGGCTCGGCAAGGTTTCCGTACTACTCGCACGGTCCAATCGTCGGATTCACGGCTGGATGGGCGTCATGGCTACAGGCGGTTTTCATCCCGCCCATTGAGGTCCTCGCGGCGATCACCTACGTCAATAGCGTCGGTTGGGTCAACCAGCACTTCAACATGATCAATAAGGTCGGCGAAAATGCCGGGCTCCTTAATAGAGAGGGTCTGGTCGTGGCCATAATCCTGATGGTGCTATTCACCACCATCAATCTCGCCGGCGCTAAGTTCTTGTCTGACAGCAACGTCATCGTGGTCATCTGGAAGACCGCCGTACCAGTTCTCGCCATCGCAGTCGTCGCTGGTTTGCAATTCAACTCAGCCAACTTTCATGCCGGTGGTGGTTTCCTGCCATTCGGTTTTCATGGCGTCTTCGCAGCGCTGACCGGTGGTGTGGTGTTCGCGCTGCAAGGGTTCGAACAAGCTGTCCAGCTCGCGGGAGAGGCACGCAATCCTAAACGAGATGTGTCCCGAGCAATTCTCACGGCCATGGCGATCGGCGCGGTGTTGTACACACTTCTGCAAATCGTGATGATTGGCGGGCTCGATCCTGCAAACATCGTCAAAGACTGGGCCAAGCCGCTGGGCACCGACCCGTCCGATTATGGCGCGTGGTACACACTTGCCCTCGCGGTTGGCGCCGCTTGGCTCGCCAAAGTGTTAATTATCGACGCGATCATTTCACCGTCAGGTACGGGCGTCGTATATGTCGCAACAACCGCGCGGCTCTCGTACGCTCTTGGCGAAGAGCGAGAGATGCCGAGCGTGCTGGCCACGACAAATCGGAAGGGAGTACCCGTCGTTTCCATCCTCGTGGCAGCCGTAATCGGATGTGTGGCCCTCGGACCCTTTAAGAGCTGGAAAGCTCTCGTCAGCGTTATCAGTGCCGCCACAGCGATCATGTACGCCTTTGCTCCGATTTCGCTCGCAGCACTCCACAAGATTGATGGTCGCAGGCCTCGATCCTACCGCGTGCCCATGCCGTCACTTTTGCTGCCCGCGGCGTTTTGCTCGGCCAACCTGATCATATATTGGGGCGGTTTCGAAACTACCTGGAAAATCGCCTGCGCGATCTGTTTTGGGCTTGCGCTTTTCGCGCTAGGTGCCTGGCGTTCCCATACCGCGGCTCGCGAAACGATCCGAAACGCTGTCTGGATTTTGCCGTGGCTCGGAGGACAGGTCCTCATCGGCTTTCTGGGCCGCTATGGCAACGGGGCCCGGAACATTCTGCCAAACTGGGTGGACATTCTCGTGGTGATTGTCTTCGCGCTGGCGATCTTCTACTGGGCAGTCAACCTCGCACTAACTAAAGAGGCGGCGCGGGCCGCAGTCGAAAAGGACGCGCCACAGATCGACTTCGCCACGCCCGAATAATCCAATCAATCGAGTCTTCGTGTCTTTTCGTGAACCTTGGTTCGGGTGATCTCGTTGGTTCTCGTTGATTCATCAGAAAAGCTGACCACGAAAAAGCACGATCACAAGATCAATCCACACGAAGGCCAGTCTTTGCGCCTTCTCTGCGGTCTCGGCGTCTCAGCGGTGAGTGTTTTCGAGCCCATATTCACCGCAGAACCGCAGAGGCCGCTCCGGACTTCGCAGAGAAAACCTAAGAACGGCCACTACCCGAGCGCAAGTACGTTGGACAGTTCCGCCACAGATCAGCCATAATAACCAGCTTTTCAAACGGGCTTTATCCCCTTCTTAAAGGCAACTGAAAGGATTCTCTTAATAGTGAATTTAACGTCGAACTTTGCGACGGCGCTGGGTCGCCGCCTGCTTACCCTCTTATTCATCATGTTTTGCGGCGCGCTCGCCTCACCCGCTGTGTTCGCGGCTCCACGCGAAGGCGGAGAAGCTGCGCTCAAGCTACCGGACTTATCAACAGTTACTTTTCTGGGGATCGATGGCCATAAGTTATTGCTGGTCGGTCTGCTTTTCTGTTTTCTCGGCTTGATGTTTGGTCTGGCGATCTACATCCAGTTGAAAAACCTGCCGGTGCATCGCTCGATGAAAGAGATCTCAGAGCTGATCTATGAAACCTGCAAGACGTATCTGGTCACGCAGGGAAAATTCATCATGCTTCTCTGGATTTTCATCGCGATCATCGTAGTGGCTTACTTCGGAGTGCTGCGGCCGGTGCCTGGACATCCAGTGGCGCTAACGGTGCCGATGATCCTGTTCTTCAGTTTGGTCGGTATCGCGGGAAGTTACGGCGTCGCCTGGTTTGGTATTCGCGTGAACACCTTTGCGAATTCGCGCACCGCGTTTGCAAGTTTGGGAGGCAAGCCTTTTCCGATTTACGCGATTCCACTCAAAGCCGGAATGAGCATCGGCATGCTCCTGATCAGCGTTGAACTGCTGATCATGCTTTTCATTCTGTTGTTTGTTCCCGGCGAGTACGCGGGTCCGTGCTTCATCGGATTCGCGATCGGCGAATCGCTCGGCGCCGCGGCGCTGCGTATCGCCGGCGGCATCTTTACGAAGATTGCCGACATCGGTTCCGACCTCATGAAGATTGTTTTCAAGATTAAGGAAGACGATGCGCGCAATCCCGGCGTCATTGCCGATTGCACGGGAGACAACGCCGGCGATTCAGTTGGACCAAGCGCCGACGGTTTTGAAACCTATGGCGTGACCGGCGTGGCCCTGATCACTTTTATCCTGCTGGCAGTGCCCAGTCCCACGACTCAGGTCCAGTTGCTGGTTTGGATCTTCGTGATGCGCATCATGATGCTGGTTTCCAGCGCGATCTCATATTTTGTTAACGCAACGATCGCCAAAGCGCGTTACGGAAATGCCGGCGACATGAATTTTGAAGCGCCGTTGACGTCACTGGTTTGGATTACTTCGATCGTTTCGATCATCGCGACCTATGTCGTGTCTTACCTGATTGTTCCACTGTTGGGTAATGACGGCACTTTATGGTGGAAACTGGCAACGATCATTTCCTGCGGCACCCTCGCGGGCGCAATCATTCCTGAGCTGGTCAAGGTCTTTACGTCAACCAAGTCCCGCCACGTGCAGGAAGTCGTAAAGTCCGCCGAGGAAGGCGGCGCGTCGCTCGGCATCCTGTCTGGCTTTGTCGCCGGAAATTTTTCGGCTTACTGGCTGGGTTTGAGTATCGTGGGCCTGATGGGCATCGCATTTATCATCAGCACGCTGGGTGTCGGCACGCTCATGGCGGCGCCCGCGGTATTTGCTTTTGGTCTGGTCGCCTTCGGATTCCTGGGCATGGGACCGGTCACCATCGCCGTAGATTCCTACGGACCAGTTACCGACAACGCGCAATCGGTTTTCGAGCTGTCACTGATTGAGCAACAGCCGAACATCGTCGAAGAACTCAAACGCGATCATAACGTGACCGTGGTATTCGCGCGCGCCAAACACTTGCTGGAAGAAAACGACGGCGCGGGCAACACGTTCAAAGCGACGGCGAAACCTGTTCTGATCGGCACGGCGGTCGTGGGCGCCACCACGATGATCTTTTCGATCATCATGGCGCTGACTGATGGCCTGACCAGAAACACTGAGAGTTTGTCGCTATTGCACGCACCATTCGTGCTCGGATTGATCACCGGCGGCGCCGTTATCTACTGGTTTACCGGCGCGTCAACGCAAGCCGTCACGACCGGCGCTTATCGCGCGGTTGAATTCATCAAAGCGAATATCAAACTCGACGGTGCCGAGAAGGCTTCTGTCGAAGACAGCAAACGCGTCGTGGAAATCTGCACCAAGTACGCGCAGAAGGGCATGTTTAATATCTTTCTCGGCGTGTTTTTCTCGACGCTGGCTTTTGCGTTCCTCGAGCCCTTTTTCTTTATCGGATATCTGATTTCAATCGCAATCTTCGGTTTGTACCAGGCGATCTTCATGGCCAACGCCGGCGGCTCGTGGGACAACGCGAAGAAAGTTGTCGAAGTGGACATGAAACAGAAAGGGACGCCGCTGCATGATGCCGTGGTGATCGGCGATACCGTAGGCGATCCATTCAAAGACACATCGTCAGTCGCGATGAATCCGGTCATCAAGTTTACGACCCTGTTCGGATTGCTGGCCGTTGAACTAGCGGTGAGCATCGGCAGCGAGACCGGACAGTTCGGTAAGAATGGACCGCTCGTCACTCATATCCTGTCGGGCGTTTTCTTCCTGGTATCGCTTTACTTTGTCTGGCGCTCGTTCCATAAGATGAGAATTGGCGCAGATAGCTAGACCAGGCGCCGGTAGTTAAGTAAGATTCAATCGAAGGCCGTGAGTAGGCAGTGAGGACCTGTTTTAGCTTTGCGTGAGTAACTACTCGCTGCTTACCGCTGCTCGCCATCATGATTCGCTCGATTCTTTTCCCGACTGACTTTTCGGCTGTCGCGAACAGCGCGTTCCCGCTCGCGCTGGCGGTGGCAGCCCAGTACGACGCGATCGTGCAGTCGATTCATATCGCGCACGGCGGCGATCCTCACATCACCGAAACATCTCGATACGAATTTCCGGCGATGCCAACGGGCTCGTCCTCGGTCCGCGTGATCGAAACGATTGTTCCCAAAGACAGCGAGGATCCGGCCCAAATAATTATGAAGCAGGCCGAACTGCGCACCTGCGATTTAATCGTGATGGCCTCGCACGGACGTTCGGACGTGGCGCAGTTCTTTCTCGGCCGCAGCGTGGCGGAACAGGTCGCGCGCGATTCGAAAATCCCTACAGTCATCGCCCGGCTCTATGGACCAAGACGCACGACACGGCCCATCGATCGCTTCAAAATGATTCTGTTCGTGACTGATTTGGCTGAAGAGTCGAAAGGGATTTTACCGATCGCGGCTTCACTGGCGAGCAAGACCAAAGCCGAGTTGGAAACGCTATGCGTATTTAACGAAGGCGACGAAGAGCCGGCCGACGGAGGGCAATCTATCATCGAGCGCTTTTTTGCCGAGGCAAATTGCGAGTGCAGCAAGTTCAAGCGTTTGCACGGCGGCGTCGGCGAAGAAGTGATCGAATACGCAGGACGACACAAGGCCGATCTGATCGCAATCACCACCTCGCTCGGATCAGGGGGCGCACCCAGCTTTTCGGAAACGGCAGAGTTTATTATTCGCAATGCACCGTGTCCCGTGCTTTGCGTCAAACCATAAAATAGAAGTCTGAGGTCGGATATCAGAGGTCAGTTTCTAATGAACGCATCAATCGCCAAGAATGAAACTCTTTTGGAAGTGGCCCTGGCGCCGCTCGACTTCGTCAAACAAGTCGGTCTGGTTATTGGCTTCAGTTTGCTGACTGCGCTGGCCGCTCAAATAGTGATCCCGCTAGGTCCAATTCCGATTACGGGTCAGACATTCGCGGTGCTTCTAACCGGGGCATTATTGGGATCGAGGCTCGGCGCGATCACAATGATTGTCTATCTCATTGAAGGCGCGAGCGGATTGCCTTTCTTTTCGGGTGGCACTGCTGGTCTACTTCATTTGATGGGTCCTACCGGAGGCTACCTGATCGCATTTCCCGCCGCGGCATTCATTACTGGCGCCTTCGCTGAACACGAATGGGACCGGCAGTTCTTCACGGCCGCAGCCGCGATGGCAATTGGCTCGATAGTGATTATGCTTGCCGGCTGGATGTGGTTTTCACTAGTGATGCGTACCTCGCCCGCGCTTACACTCTTTGACACCGTGTTGAAATTCGTGCCCGGCGACATCATTAAGATTTGCCTCGCTGCCGCTGTGCTCCCTTCGGGATGGAAATTGATCGGCAAGCGACGTGGTTGATGCCGCCTTAAGCTTTCCATGACAACTCGCCACCGTTTTTGTCTCGTCCTAATTAAACCATCGCACTACGATGACGACGGTTACGTGATCCAATGGATCCGTTCAGCCATTCCGTCTAATTCGTTGGCTTGTTTGTATGGGCTCGCGCTTGAGTGTGCGCAGCAAAAGGTTAGCTACATATGAGCTTAATCTTTGCATTCCTGCTTTGCCTTTCGCCGATGATGTTGGCTGGTCAGGAACCGCCAAAAGATCAGACTCCGCCGGGTGTCATGGTTCGTAAATACAAGTGGGAAAAAATCGGCCCGGGTCCTACTGTTGACTCGACCTTCAAAGCTGAGACTGATTCGCCGAACGGTAGTACGAGCGACCCAAACACACCTGTCCAGGCTTCAGGCCTGAACGATCAAAATGCCCCGTTCTTCCTATATTCCGTCGAGCTAAAGAACGACGGCAGCAGAGCCATCAAAGCTGTCCTTTGGGACTACTTGATTGTTGACGGCGCGACCAACGAAGAGCTTGGCCGGCATGAGTTTGTAAGTTTTGACAAGGTTGCCAGCAATGCCGCCAGGGCTTTGACGGTCAAGTCACGCCTTTCTCCATCGCGAATCGTCACCGTCCAGGGATCGCAACCGAGCACCACCACGACCGTTGAGCGGGTCGTTCTAAAATGTGTGGTCTATGACGACGGAACGCTGTGGGAGCAATCCGGCACGACGCCTCAGAATTGCGAACCTCTGCGACGACGAGTGAAGAGTAATTAGATCGGTAATTTCCTTCTTTCCCTATCAATCACTCCCGCTTTGGTTTGTTCTTTCTCTGTGTCTCAGTGGTTCTTTGTGCCTCTGTGGTGAATCAATCCCAGCGACTCTTCACCACAGAGACACCGAGGAATCACGGAGTCACGGAGAGAAGCAAAATCAGGCGGCTACGTCTCATTTCAGACTCAACTCCATAAATATCGCGCCCGGAACTGGGTTGTTGTAGTAAGCATCGATCTCTTTGAATCCCAATTCCATATAGAGCGCAATCGCTTTGTCCATTTTTGGCGGCAACGTATCGAGACGCATGCGTTCGTAACCAACTTGTTTTGCTTCACCTGTGATTGCATCGATCAAGGAGCGTCCGCGACCCTTGCCGCGAAACTTTTCGCGCAGAAACAGACGCTTCATCTCGCAGATGCCGTCATCGATTTCTCTTAGGGCGATGCACCCAGCCAACTCGCCGTTGTCGTAAGCCAGTAACAATCGTCCACCTGGTAGGGCGTAGTCGCCTGGCAGTTCAGCAAGTTCCTTCTCAAAGTTCTGAAAGCAAAGATCAATCTCCAGCCAGGCTGCGTACTCTTTGAAGAGTTGACGCGCTTGTTCAATTTCTTCAGAGGTTTGAGCCTGAATCAATTTCATGACATTAAGGAGCGCGGGCATCCCTGCCCGCATACGAGCCGTCAGGCAAGTCGCTGTTCGCGCTGCGCGCTCAAGCGGATAAGGATGTCGGCGCTCCCATGACACAAAAATAACTCGGCCTGACACTTACATCAGGCCGAGTCACCTTCAAAGAATATTCTGTAAACTGCTTACGCGGTAAACGAAGAGCCGCAGCCGCAGCTGCCCGTCGCGTTTGGATTCTTAAACGTAAAGCCCGAGCCCATCACGTTGGTCACGTAATCGATCTCGACTCCGTTCAGGTACTGCGCGCTGAACATATCGACAAACAGGCGCACGCCCTTGTCATCCAGGATAAAATCGCCTTGTCGCGATTCCTCTTCGATATTCAAACTGTATTGAAATCCGGAACAGCCACCAGGTACCACGCGGACTCTGAGGCCCGCAGATTCAGGCAAGCCTTCTTCGCTGGACATAAACTTTTTGATTTCAACTGCCGCGGGCTCAGTGACACTCAGGTTCACGTTTGGGGCGGCGGGGGCGCCGGTTGGCGCGGGGGTCGTGGTTCCTATATTTGCTGACATTTATTAACTCCTGCTCTTAATTTTGATTGCGATCGCGGGCTATGTTTCCGAAGTCATCTTACTGAGATTTCTTCAAAACAACAAGCTCTGGTTTCATCGCTTCGATTGACACCTGGCGGGCGACTTCTTCGGCCACTTTTCTGAAGGCTTGCGCTTGCGGGGACTCCGGATGACCAACTACGACCGGCACGCCCTTGTCGCCGCCTTCGCGGACTTCGATGCCCATGGGAATCGAACCCAAAAACGGCACCCCATACTGACTGGCCAGTCTTTCACCGCCGCCTTCGCCAAAAATGTTATAGCGCGCGCCGGTGTCGGGCGCGATGAAATAACTCATGTTCTCAACGACGCCGAGCACCGGCACCGCCACCGTCTCGAACATCCGCAGCGCGCGACGCACGTCGATCAACGCGACTTCCTGCGGCGTCGTCACCAGCACAGCTCCCTGCACGGGAACAAGTTGAGCGAGACTCAACTGCACGTCGCCGGTTCCCGGCGGCATGTCTACGATCAAGTAATCGAGTTCGCCCCATTTCACATCAGAAAGAAATTGCTTAACCAATCCATGCAGGATGGGCCCGCGCACGATTAGCGGTTTATCTCCCGGTTGCAGCACCGCCATCGAAATTAGTTTGACGCCATGCGCTTCGACGGGAATTAACTTGTTGCCCTCGACTTCCGGTCGCGATTGCCCGGCGCCCAACATGATTGGAACGTTTGGTCCATACACGTCCGCGTCCATCAAGCCCACTTTTGCACCGTCGAGCGCGAGAGCCACCGCCAGATTCACGGCCACCGTTGATTTGCCGACGCCGCCTTTGCCGGACGAAACTGCAACGATGTTCTTCACCCCGGGAACGGACACTTTGTCACCGAGGCCGCGGCCTTTGGGTACTTCAGCATCCATTGTCACGCTGACAGATCGAACGCCGTCGATCGCCGTCACCAGTTCGTGCGCGGCAGCTTCCATCTCGCTTTTGACGGGACACGCAGGTGTAGTAAGCACGATACGGAACGATACATCGCCATTATCAATTTTCAGATCTTTGATGAAGCCAAGCGTAACGATATCTTTGTGAAGATCCGGATCTCTGATTTGTCGTAGCGCCTCAAGCACTACGCTTTCATTTAACTGAGACATGATCGAATTATGCGAAAGCATGCGACGTTTGTCGAACAGGGTGTGTCAGAAGCCCGACCGTGAGGGAGGGCAAGCCGCGCTATTACTCAGCAGTCGTGTAAGAGGACGTTGCCCTCCCCCACGGTCGGGCTTCTGATACGGCGCGGCCTCAAATATACTCTCGCGCGAACAGTGATGACCGAAATTAGTGCCGAAGAAATGAAACCGCCGGCAGAGGAACGCCCGCGTCGCAATCGATTTCTTGAACGGACCAGTCTGGTCGTCATCGTTTTGGGTTTTATCCTCCTCTATCTTTTCTACATCGACAGTCTCTCGACAAATCCACCGGGCTTTTACATCGACGAATCAGCAATCTCTTACAACGCCTACTGCATCGCCAGAACTGGCGTGAATGAATTCGGCACTCGATTCCCCCTGTTCTTTCCGGTCTACACCGGCGGTTGGACGCAGTACGCCAACCCGACACAAATCTATCTGCTGGCGATTCCCTTCACCGTCTTAAAGCCAAGTATTCTGGTTGCGCGGGCATACAGCGCGTCGTGGGTTTTCCTTGCTTGTCTGCTGTTGGGTTGGCTGGCAAAACGAATCAGCGGCAAACAAATAATCGGCTTGCTCGTGGCGGTGATCGCGATCTTCACACCCTGGCTGTTCGACGTCAGCCGTTTGGTGATGGAGACATTCTTCTATCCGATGGCGGTGGTGTTGTTTCTGCTCGCGCTTCATTCTGCCCAAAAGAAACAGGAGTGGTCGTGGACCAATATCATTGCCTTAGCAGCAACGCTGATGCTGCTGACCTACAGTTACACGATCGGCAGACTGCTTGGGCCAATGCTCGCCGGGGGGCTGATCCTCTTTGCCACATCGCAAACCCGAATCGTCAGCATTATCAAGACGTGGGGCCTGTTTGCGGTGACGCTTATCCCGCTGCTTATTTTCAGATCAAAAAACCCTGAAGCCTTGACCCAGCGGTTCTACCTGATCTCGTACATCAAGCCTGATTCGCCATGGCGCGAGATCTTTCCGAAATTCATCCGCCGGTACTTTGAAGATTTAAGTTTGATTAGCCTCTTGTTCGATGGCGACGGAAATCCCCGTCATCATACGAGCGGATCTTTGGGGAGCTTTTTGATCGGCGCTTTCATCCTTGTCTTAATCGGTGTGATGATAATTATCATTCGCCATTGGCATGATCCCTGGTGGCGGTTTGTGCTGTTCGCGGCGGCCGCGTCAATCGTGCCGGGGGCACTCACAGGTGATCAATTTCACTCGCTGCGGCTGGTCGCCTATCCGATCTTCCTGCTTACTTTGACGGTCCCCGCACTTGCCTGGCTGCTTGATGATGAGCCGAACGAGCGTTCGGCAACGGGTACCGAACTAAGGGCAACGACACTCGGGCCTTGGCGTCGGCGATTCATATTCGCGATTCTGTTAGCGGCTATGGCGTCGCAGGCGATCTATTTTCAATCCGTCTTTCGTCGCGACGGTCCGCAACGTGGTTGGGTTTTCGATGCTGCCTACAAAGATGTTTACGACGCAGCCATCGCGCTATCAAGCCGGCCCATCTATCTTTCGGATGGCAACCAACCCAGCTACGAACACGCATTCTGGTACGCGACCATCGAAGGCCGCAATCGCGATCAGTTCATTCATCTCGATGAAGGCAAGCGCGCACCCGTCGGCGCAATCGTGATCAGCTCCGAACCGAGTTGCATAAACTGCATGGTGATCAAAAAGAGCGGCGATTATCTCTTATATCGTTCCCTTCCCGATTTCTTACCATAATGATCTATCTAGACAACAACGCGACCACTCGAGTGGCGCCGGAAGTTTTCCATGCGATGCGTCCACACCTGACGGACGAGTGGGGAAATCCATCGTCCGCGCACGCGCCGGGCCGCGCGGCGCGCCAGGCGATCGAGATTGCGCGGGAGCAGGTGGCCGAATTTATCGGCGCCGCGCACGCTATGGAAATAGCTTTCACCTCGGGCGGTTCAGAATCGAATAACTGGGCCATCGGCGGATTTCTTGAGCAGAACCCAAATAAGCGTCACATCATTACCACGACCGTCGAACACGAAGCGGTTCGTAGTCTTTGCGAGCACCTGACCGATATTGGATGCGAAGTAACCTGGCTGGAAGTAGATCGCCAGGGTGAGCTCGATCTGGATGATCTGCGGAAGGCTTTGCGCCCGGACACCGGAATCGTTTCCGTGATGATGGCAAACAATGAAACCGGAGTTCTGTTTCCCATTCAGGATATTGGCCGCATCGTACGAGACAATTCTGGCGCACTTCTTCACGTCGATGGCGTGCAAGCCGTGGGCAAAATTCCCATAGACTTGAAAGGACTGTCCGTCGATCTATTTTCAGTCTCAGGCCACAAGTTTCACTCTCCGAAAGGCGTAGGCGCGCTTTACATAAGACACGGGATCCAGTTGCCGCCATTCGTGATCGGCGGCGGACAGGAGCAGGGCCGGCGCTCGGGAACTGAGGCGGTGCCGAATATCGTCGGGCTGGGACGCGCGTGCCAACTCGCAAACGAGTTCGACGGCCACGATCGGATTCGCGCGTTGCGCGATCAGTTGGAAGATCAGGTCCTCGCGCGTTTCCCAATTGCCGAGCTGAATGGCGTCGCGTCCCGTGACAAGCGTCTGCCGAACACTTCGAACATCTCCTTTGCAGGACGCGACGGCTCAGAAATCATGATGCAACTTGATATGTCTGGAATCTGCGTTTCCACCGGCTCAGCGTGCCACTCGGGATCCGCGGAAGGGTCGGCTGTGCTTCAGGCGATGAAAGTTCCGAACGCAATCGCCGGTGGATCGATTCGCTTTTCGCTCGGTCGATACAACACGGCTGAAGACATTGAAACCACTCTGTCAGCTCTGGACAACATAGTCGGCGACGCAATCACACAACGCGGGTAGAAACCTGAAACTGTCATTTCGCAAAATCGCGGCCGTTGCTGTCTCAACCGTCATTTGTGTCTCCATTCTGTTTGGTGCGGACGTTTATCTGCATCACAAACACGGAGTAAACCTTTGGGGCTATCGTGGGCCCGTCGTGGGTCGAAAACAATCGGGAGAGAAACGCGTTGCGGTTTTAGGAGGCAGCACGACCTGGGGATTTGGCTTGCGCGCCGGCCAGGATTTTCCGGCGCAACTTCAACGTCTCATAACTGCCCATAATGAGAAGATCAACGTCTTGAATCTCGGCTTTAACAGCGAAGGCGCTTATTCGTTCACCCAGACGCTAACCGACTACGATTATCTCGATGCCGATCTCGTCGTCCTCTACAGCGGATACAACGATCTGAACGCACCCAACTATTACAACTTTCGACACCGGTCGCCGATCTTTGCAGCGACGGGTTATCTTCCGCTGTTGCCGTCTCTCACGGTTGATAAACTGACGGTCTGGAAACAGAAACTGATGGGCGAGAAGGACCGTGCGGTTTTCAGTCCGCCACATCTTGATCAGCAGAATGGTTCGTCGCACCTGCCAGAGCAATTGGGAACGTTAACCGGGAAAGCTCCTGAAGATATGAAGCCTGGAGCTGCCTCATGTTCGCCTGAATGGCAATTTTATTGTGATCGGATTTCTGTCGTAGCGGACCTGGCATTGGGCAAAGGCAAGCGAGTTTTGATCGTCGGCGAGCCTTATATTACCGACCCGCATATTGTGCAGCAGCATGAATTGCAAAACTTCCTCAGGAATCGATACGCCGGCCAGTCCAAACTTGGCTATGTTGATCTCGGCCGCACGGTTGATTTGCGCGATCAGTCGCTGTGCTGGGACGGGATGCACCTGACTGAAGAGGGGAATCGCCGAATAGCGGCAGCTCTCTCAGAGCCGGTACGCGATATGCTCCGGAAATGATCCGATCGATTGTTGGTGGCACGCGCATCTTGCGCGTGGTCTCGGGCGGGACGCCCGTGCCACTCTTTGAGGATTGCATCGGCCCGCTTACCCGCCGTCACATTTGATTGACGCCGTCGTGTGGTAAAATCCCGGACGCGAGTTCGCCCAACAAGAACTTGACTTGCATACCCGGCGTAGCCAATGAGTCAACTACCAAATGCCTGTGATCAGAAGGTGAGCCTTCTCCCCACGAACGATTATGTCGCGGTCTCACGCTTCACGCCTCTGGATCAGGCGATCGAAGCGATGAAGCAGGACGAGGGTGGGTGCGTAATCATCACCGACGACGGGCGTGTGGCGGGAATCTTTACTGAGCGGGATTTGTTGACCAAAGTCTCAGGTCAAGAAGTTGATCTGCAATCGCCGATCGAAAAATGGATGCAACCGGCGGTGGAAACATTGTCACCCGAAGCAACGATCGGCGACGCTGTGCGTCTGATGAATGAGAGAAGCTTTCGCAACATACCGCTGGTCGTCGAGGGGCAGTTGCGTGGATCGATTTCAGTTTTTGACATCATCACGTACCTCGCCGAATGTTATCCGAAGGCGACGATGAATCTGCCGCCATTGCGGCAGGTAATGGACACAGTGGACGGAGGATAGCGGATTTTCGATTTTTGACTTGCGATTGTCATTTGAGATTAGCATTACAAACACGATCGCAAATTTGAAATCTAAAATTGCAAATACGGAGCACTAATGAGCGCAGTCCTGGAACCACCAGTCGAAACCATCGACAAAAACATGGAAGAACTCGAAGCGGTCACGATCCGTTTTGCCGGAGATTCCGGCGACGGCATGCAGTTGACCGGCACGCAGTTCACGAACACTTCGGCCATGATGGGCAACGACATCTCGACGTTGCCGGATTTTCCGGCCGAGATTCGCGCGCCCGCGGGCAGCTTGCCCGGCGTCAGCGGCTTTCAGCTGAACTTTTCCAGTCACGACATTCGCACTCCTGGCGATCAGCCAAACGTGCTGGTGGCGATGAACCCGGCCGCGCTGAAAGTTAATCTGCCGGATTTGGAAGAGGGCGGGACGCTGATCATCAACACCGACGAGTTCACCAAAGACAACCTCGAGCATGCCGCTTATAAGTCGAACCCACTCGAAGATGGATCGCTGGCCGGCTATCGCGTGCATCAACTGCCGATCTCGACCTTGAACCGCAATGCCCTGAAAGGAAACGTTCAGCTTTCGCGTAAAGAGATCGACCGCAGCAAAAACTTTTTCGCTTTGGGTGTGTTGTATTGGCTGTATGACCGGCCGCTCGATCCAACCCTGAACTGGATCAACGCGAAGTTTAAAAAGAATGCCGAGCTGGTTAAGGCCAACGAAGTCGCGCTCAAGACCGGCTACAACTTCGCCGAAACGACCGAAGTCTTCACCACCCACTACACAGTCAAGAAGGCGGTCATCGCTCCCGGACGCTATCGCAAGATCACCGGCAACGAAGCGACGGCGATTGGATTTGTGACTGCCGCTCAGTTAGCCGGGCGGACTTTGTTCTATGGCTCGTATCCAATTACGCCGGCGTCCGACATTCTTCACGAACTGGCTCGACACAAGAATTTTGGAGTCAAAACGTTTCAGGCCGAAGATGAAATCGCGGCCGTGTGCGCGGCCATCGGCGCGAGCTTTGCCGGACACGTCGGCTTGACCGGAACATCGGGTCCCGGCGTCGCTTTGAAGCAGGAAGCAATCGGCCTCGCCGTCATGACTGAACTGCCGCTGGTGATCGTGAACGTGCAGCGCGGTGGTCCATCGACAGGCCTGCCTACGAAAACTGAGCAGGCCGATCTGTTTCAGGCCGTCTGGGGACGCAATGGCGAGTGCCCGGCGATTGTGATCGCACCGGCGACGCCCGCCGATTGTTTCGACATGGCGATTGAAGCGGTACGCCTCGCATTCAAGTATATGGTGCCGGTTTTCTATCTATCGGACGGTTATCTTGCTAACGGCGCCGAGCCCTGGGCCTTGCCGGCGGTCGAGAAGCTGCCGCGAATTGAAGTGAAGTTCGCAACGGATCCAAATAACTTCATGCCTTACTCGCGCGATGAAGTCACCCTGGCGCGTCCGTTTGCTTTACCAGGCACGCCGGGTCTCGAGCATCGCATCGGTGGCATTGAAAAGCAGCACATCACAGGCAACGTCAATTACGATCCTGAAAACCATCACCTGATGGTTAAGCTGCGCCAGGAGAAAGTTGATCGCGCCACGGCGGATATTCCACCTGTCGAAGTCTTTGGTGATACGTCAGGAAAAGTTTTGGTTCTCGGTTGGGGATCAACCTACGGCTCGATCACTTCGGCCGTGGAAAGGATGCGCAATGAAGGCAAGTCGGTTTCCAGTGCGCATCTTCGGCACCTGAATCCTTTTCCGAAGAATCTCGGCGAAGTTCTCAGCAACTTTGAAACAGTCATTATCCCCGAAATGAATCTGGGCCAACTATGCACGATGATCCGCGCTAAGTTCCTGATCGACGCAGTGCCTTTCTCGAAAGTCAAAGGCCGTCCCTTCCAGATTCGCGAGATTGTGCGGAAGGTTGAGGAGTATTTGTGAGCGCAACACTCACCAGGCCGATGACCGCTGACGAGTTGCTGGAGATGCCGGACGACGGGTACCGCTACGAGCTCGTGAAAGGAGAACTTATCCAGATGTCTCCCACTGGAGATGAGCACGGGAAAGTGGCGATGGAGTTAGCAGCGCAACTTCACTTGCACGTAAAAAAGCACAGCCTCGGAAGAGTCTACGCAGCGGAGACCGGCTTCAAACTCGAATCCGATCCGGATACGGTTCGGGCCCCGAACATCGCATTCGTCAGTCGCAAACGCGTTGAAGCAACCGGAACACTAACCGGCTTTCGCTCCGGCGTACCTGACCTTGTGGTAGAAGTGCTGAGTCCGAGCGACAGGATTGGAAAGGTCGCAGCAAAAGTAAAGCAATGGCTTGAAACCGGCGCACGACTGGTTTGGATCGTCAGCACCAAACTTCACACTATTACGGTTTATCGCTCGCTCAAGGACATCGTGATGTTAACTGAGAAAGACACTCTCGATGGCAGCGATGTCGTGCCCGGCTTTCAAATTAAGGTAGCTGATGTTTTCGCGTAACACGATGACGAACAGTCAACGTAGCTCGGTTTTGGATACGTATGCTGAAGGGCAGCGCTATTTCATGGGTGAAGGACAGCTCAATAACACCCTGACGCGTCTGGTGGCGGACTTGCGGAAACATGACATCGACTATCTGGTGATCGGCGCAATCGCTTTGATGGCTTACGGCTACCCCCGATTCACTGAAGACATCGATCTCATTGTGGACGCAAATGGGTTGGATCGATTTCATCACGAACTGGTAGGACTCGGGTATGCTCCCGCATTCCAGGGAGCGAGGAAACGATTTCGCGCAACCCGAGACGGTATTCCTATAGAGTTAATCTCGGCGGGCGAATATCCGGGAGACGGCAAGCCAAAGCCCGTGAGCTTTCCGCAGCCATCGGAAGCATCAGTCGAGATCGACGGGGTGAAATTTCCAACCTTGGAAAAACTTGTCGAATTGAAGCTCGCTTCGGGAATGACGGCCCCTGATCGATTAAAGGATCTCGCCGACGTCCAGGAGTTGATTAAACTACGCAGTCTTTCCGATGAATTCGCAGAGCGGCTTAATCCATATGTTCGCGAGAAATATCTCGAGTTATTAAACGCTGTGAAGCGTGGCAAAGAAACGAATGTTTTCGAGGAGTAATAATGAGCACACAAGCTAACGGTTCCAACGGCAACGGACATCATGTTGATGCGAGCGTCTCGGCAGAGAGCGAAGGCGGCGCGTCCCTTTTCAATGTCGCGCCTCCCCCAGGCGAACTGACGAAAAAAGATTTCGTGTCGAATCAGGAAGTGCGTTGGTGTCCCGGCTGCGGCGACTACGCAATTCTGAATAACGTGCAGAAGGTCATGCCCGAGCTGGGCATTGCGCGCGAAAAGATGGTTTTTGTTTCGGGTATCGGCTGCTCGTCTCGCTTTCCGTACTACATGAACACATACGGATTTCACTCCATTCACGGTCGCGCGCCGGCAATTGCCACCGGAATTAAGGCCGCGAATCCCGAACTGAGCGTTTGGGTAATCACGGGCGATGGCGACGCGCTCTCGATCGGCGGCAATCACTTCATGCACGTGCTGCGGCGCAACCTCGACATCAATTACATTCTTTTTAATAACCGCATCTACGGATTGACGAAGGGTCAGTACAGCCCGACTTCAGTATTCGGCCAGCGAACGAAGTCGACGCCCATGGGCGTGATCGACTATCCAGTCAACCCGCTGTCGCTGGCGATTGCCAGCGAAGCCACGTTCGTCGCGCGCTCGATCGATATAGACGTCAAACATCTCGGCGTAATGGTCGAGGCCGCTGCCAGACACAAAGGTGTTTCCTTCCTCGAGGTCTATCAGAACTGCAACATCTTCAACGACCACGCGTTCGACTATTTCGCCGAGCGCAGTGTGCGATCAGACAAAGTTCTTTATCTCGAGCATGGCAAACCCATGATCTTCGGCAAGGATCGCAACCAGGGTATCCGTATGAACGGTGCGCATCCGGAGGTTGTGACCATCGGCGAGAATGGAATCACTGAAGCTGACCTGCTGGTCCACGATATTAATCTGGAAGATCCTTCAGTCGCCTTCATGCTCGCCCGCATGGAGCAGCCGGACTTTCCGCAACCAGTCGGAATTTTCCGCGCCGTCGAACGGCCCAGCTACGATCAGATGCTGGTCGATCAAATCGATACTGCTATCGCCAAATCAGGACCGGGCAGTCTGGAAAACCTGATTTACAGCGGCGATATGTGGACCGTGGAATAGTGAGCTAAGAGCGAAGGGCAAAGAGCCGGGTGGACACAACACGCTTCACTTTGCCCTTGGCTCTTACCGCTTCGCGAGGTTTCTGATGATCTGTCCATCCTGCGGTTACGACAACATCGAAGGCGCCGATCGCTGCGAAGAGTGCACGACGTCGCTCTTTAATCTCGACGACTCACAAAGCGACAGTCGCGATCTGGCGCGTTCGGTGATGGAAGATGATCTAAGCCACCTCGAACGAGAGTTTCTTGCCGTCTCACCCGACTCATCCGTCACCGAAGTGATTAATCAGATGAAGCAGGCGCGGCTCGGTTGTGCTTTGGTACTGGACGATGGAAAGGTCGTCGGCATTTTTACCGAACGCGATCTGCTGAATAAATTGACGGGAAGCACTGCACCGACGCCAACGGTCGCAGTCAAAGAATTGATGAGTCCGAACCCGGAAGTGCTGCGCGAAACTGATTCAGTTGCGACCGCTTTGAACAAAATGTCGATGGGTCGCTATCGGCACATCCCCGTGCAAAACTCCGACGGAACTTATTGCGTAACTTCCATCAAACATGTTTTGAAGTATCTGGCCAAAGCTGAGTGGTAGCCCTCACCTATCAACATAAATCTCCGACCTGATTGTGCACTTCACGCCAGCGGGCTCCGACTCTCTTAAACACTACCAAAGTATAGCCGTCGAATGCGCCGGAAGTCGCAAATACTTCGCCATGACCGTCGCCGTCAACATCAAGCTGATCGATGAAATCTATACTCGACAGGAACCCTTCAGGTGGCGGCTGATACGCCTGGAACTTTACGAAATCGCCGCGCATCGCAGCACCCTGCGGCGTAGCAATTAAGAACAGATCGCGCTCGAATTTGTTTTTAGCCGCCAGCGTGAAGCTTCCGATCATTTCGTATTTGCCATCGCCGTTAAGATCGGTCGCCGTCAGATTGGTAACTTTGATCGCGGACATCAGACTCGCGGGCGTACGATTCCGTTGATAGATACTCTTCATCAAAATCAGCACCGCTGCCCGTTCGGCATCCGTCGGCGGCCGGCGCGACACCGAATGTTTTCCCAACGTTTCTGAATTCGTAGCCAACGCCATCACTTTGCCACCCAACCGTGCCGACGTAGACACTGTCGCTTGCGCGTGGATGTTATTGCATCCCTCGCTCCATTTACTGATGGTGGCCGTACCGGCGTCACCGCCGCCAAAAATCAGCCGATAAACAGTTCCCTTCTTGAAATACTCGTCACCAAAAGCTCTCTGTTTGTCCTTTTGCTCATCGTTGTAAGGCGCGAGCAAGCGCTTGCCTTCGAGAATCGCGACCGCATCCACTGATGCTTCGCCGGTTTCCGCCGACACGGCAAGAATGACCGTCCGTTTGCGTGTTTGCGCGAAAGAACTCCATTGAACTACGCCGCAAAATACCAGTACGAACAAAACGACTACCGCCGAGGAAAACATTCGCCGATAATTCTTCAACCGCACAACTGGATTCATCTCTCGTTTTTGACTCCTCTTGATCCCGGAAGCTAGAGCACGCGTATGATAACGCAGGAAAGACTTCACTGGTGGAAAACTTTAGCGAACTGAATTCTCAGGCGTGCAGTGCTTTGTCCGGAGCAAGAAAAACACGGACGATCCACGAAGGAACACGAAGAGTCTCTCTATTCGTGTGTTTGCGTGGATCGTTGTTTTGTATTCTTCGTTACTCATATGTGACGCATCAGTCCACGACTCTCAATCGCCGTGAAGTTGGCAACCTTCGTCGCCGCAACTATACTCAAACCGATCACGCGCACACTCAACTTGCGAATCGATAATCCACAAGACAATGATAACCGCGAGCCGTTGAGCGGAGAGAATTTTCGCTTTGCGATCGTCGCCAGCCGCTGGAATGATTCATTGGTGGCGCGACTGGTCGACGGCGCCCTGCAAGCACTCAAGGACGCGGGTGTCGATAAGGACTCGATCGAGATTTATCGGGTGCCGGGAGCGTTTGAGATTTCGTTATGCGCCCTAAAGGCTGCGGAATCGCAAAAATTCGACGCGGTGATTTGCCTGGGCGTGATCATTCGCGGTGACACTCCCCACTTTGATTTTATTGCCGCGGCCACCGCGCGGGGTATCACCGATGCGGGTCTGAAGAGCGGCGTGCCCTTGCTGTTCGGAGTGATCACCGCTGACAATGTCGATCAAGCGACCGTGCGCGCCGGCGCCAAACAGGACAATAAGGGATATGAAGCAGCGACAGCCGCGTTGGAAGTAGTGCACTTGTATAAGAAGTCTTTCGATCGATAATGAAGAATGAATCGTACTTTGAGCTTGGTACTTTGTACTTAGGTTTCTTTTTCAAAGTTCCAAGTTCAAAGTACAAAGCTCGGGTTTCAGAAATTTATGGGTGCTCGTCGTAAGGCGCGTGAATGCGCCTTGCAAATGCTCTTTGCGGCTGATGTTGCGGGGACGCGCGGTGATCAACTCGCGCGCACCTTTTGGTCTGAGTTGTCGGATGGCGAGCTCGAGCCGGGCGCTCAGGAATTTGCGACCAAGCTGGCCATGGGCGCGCTCGCGCATCTCGACGAAGTCGACGAGCGCATCAAATCGCGCGCAGAGCACTGGCGCATTTCCCGCATGGCGCTGGTCGATCGCAACTTGCTTCGGCTGGCTGTTTATGAATTTCTCCATGAACCGACTCCGCGCACCGTCACGATAAATGAAGCTCTGGAAATCGCCCGCCGCTTTTCGACCTGGGAAGCCACGCAGTTCATCAACGGAATTCTGGATGCAATCAAACGCGATCTTGATCGAGAATCGCCTGAGCCCGAATCAGCGGCGCAAGCCGTTTCCGACGACGATACGGAATCCGAATAATCAAAGCACGCGGACGCGCGTTTTGAGCTAAACTGCCACGCGATGACCGAAGAGCAGCGCCTGTTTCTGATCGACGCCGAGGAAATTGTCGAGCGACTGTATCGCGATCTCGAACAACTCCGCAGCGCTCGCTCCGACGGCCGGCGCCGGCGCGAATTGGCCGCGCAGATTTTTCGCCGCGTTCACACCTTGAAAGGATCGGCAGCCTCGCTCACCTTCAAGTCTGTCGGCGAAATAGCCCATCAATTCGAAGCCGTACTTGACGGAACCCGGCTGGGACGTCTCGAGCTGACGGACGATGTGCTGGACACCTTCGAAGCGGCAGTCGCCGCGATCGAGCGCGCGCTGCAAACCCCGCCTGACGCGAAATCAGCTCAAGATCAAAACGTTATGGTTCGGCGGCTGGCCGCGTACGCGCAAGCGAGCAAGACGCAAGGCGTGATCGCCAGTGGCCTGCGGGCAGCTTTGCCTCCAGACATCGCCGGCTCGCTCAGCGAATACGATCTTCAGCACGCGCGCGAAGCAATTCGCGAAGGCGCAAAGCTGTTTATCGTTTCAGCGGGATTTGCGATCGACAGTTTCGATCGGGACTTTCGCGAGCTTACAAAACTTCTCGGTGAAGGTGGTGAGACTGTCGCGACCATTCCCGGCCGGCCCGCAAGTGACGATCAAATCAGTTTTCAAATACTGTACGCGGCCGAGTACATTTCGAGTGAAGTCTTACGGCACGCGTCGTCTCTCGGCAATATCACGCATACGGAAATCAAGATTGAGATGCCGGCCGGCGAAACAAAGTCGTCGCTGGCTACTACTCATCCGCTCACGCGAACAACCGACCGCGGAGACTACGGCGCGGTCCGCATCGAATTGGCGCAGCTTGACGATTTGATCTTCACCGCCAGTGAGCTATCCCGGCAAACTGCCAATGCCCTCGCGACCATCAGTGGTCCACCCGAGGCAAAGTCGGCCGAGTCGGCGGCCAGAGACTTGCGCGTGCGATTCGTCGCCTTTGAAGAGCGGCTGATCAAGCTGCGGCTGGTTCCGGCTGGCGAGGTGCTGCAACGCGCCGCAGCGCGCGCCGGCAGAATCGCCGCTCGCCATCTGGGAAAGGACGTCGAATTTGAGATTAAGGGCGCTGACGTCGGGATCGAGAAATCGCTTGCCGATGTGATTGCCGATCCACTGCTCCACCTGGTGCGCAATGCAATCACGCACGGCATAGAGACACCGGATGAACGACGAGCCGCCGGCAAAAGCCCAACGGGACAGGTGACGCTCGCCGCTGCCAACCAATCGGGCCGCATACAAGTTACCGTCACCGATGACGGCCGCGGGATCGAACTCGATCGCATAGTGGCCACGGCGGCGCAGCAGGGAATTTCCAGCGGTGGGTTGTCAGAGGATCAGTGCCTGCGATTGATTTTCAGGCCGGGCTTTTCCACCTCGCGTGAACTGTCCGAGATGGCCGGGCGCGGCATAGGATTAGACGTGGTAGATCGCGCCATGGACGTCGCCGGAGGTGAAGTGCGGGTCGCGACTGAGAAAGGCGCGGGAACCACTTTCGCTATGATCGTGCCCGCCGGTCTGTCACTCGCCAGGTGTGTAATCGTAAGATGCGGAGAACAACTCTATGCAATCGATGCGGCCCAGGTTTCGTACAGCAGCGCAAATGGATCGCGGCCGGGCAGTGACGCGACTGACTCTACCAATGTGCCGCTGGTCTACCTAACTTCATTAGTCACCCTATCAAATGATTACGCTGAGGATGTCTTCAATGAGGGTGACGCTTTCATAGTTTGGCTCCGGCCTGCAAATTCGAAACCCGCGGTCAACGGCGTTCCCGGCTATCGCATTGCAGTCGACGAGATCATCGCCACACACGAGACGCTGATTCGCGGCCTCGGCCGGCACGCCTATCGCTGGGTCGGAATTTGCGGCGCCGCGGAGATGTTCGATGGTGCAGTAGCTTTGGTTCTGGATTTGCCAGAGCTTATCAAGCGCGGTTTGGAGACACCGGCTGGATGAGAGCGCGTAATTTGATCAAACTCGGTAGTTTCAGCTTCGCGGTGTTTATGTCTGTCGCCGGGACTCCTATAGCGCTGGCACAAACTCGCGCCTATCCCGACAAGATCCGCGGCTACAAGGTGGAACGCACAGTCGTTGAGGTTAAGAGCGCAAAAAATAACAACGGCGCGAAGAGTGATGATTCAAACGTCGATCAATTGATCACTTTCGGGAAGCCCGCGCTCGCGCGGGTGACGCCGTTGGGAATCACGTTTGAAGTTCCCATCGTCGTAGCGCCGGTAACGCAAAACGGCAAGGTTGATTTTCTTGTCTTCGAAGACATGGAGATAAACGGCCGCTCAGTCGACATCTCCGAATACAACCATTCGTTCAACCTGCCGGGCAACGCGCCGCTTACTCTGGAGAGTCCGCTGAAAATCCATATCTACTTGCCCAGCGCAATGCTGGCAGCTATTGGTGAATGGACCGACTCGAGAGAGACGTGGCCGGTAACGGGTCGCGTTTACGTGTTCGGAAAATTCAAGAAGAGCTTGTTTAGTTTTAAGAGGTGCGTGCCGGTGGAATTGGATTTGACGATGCGCAATCCTTTACATGAGCGATGAGGTGGCACGCGCATCTTGCGCGTGATTTCACGGGCGGGGACGCCCGTGCCACTCTTTAGAGCTGAGCCAATATCCTATCGACAGTCACTTCGCCAGCGCATATATCTTTGAAATATCCGCAAAGTAAATCTGTTTTGAGTCGAGAGTAAGTGACCTCATCCAAGCCGTATCGCCCTGATCCAACACAATCGATTCGCCCCCGGCTTTCGGCACTTTGCGCAAGGCATCGGGGCCAAACGATCCAGTGTGCGGGACAAATGCGTAGTAGTAGACATATCCGTCGTCAATAATGAAATCGAGCGTGTGCTCAATCGATGGCGCAAGTTGAGATAGCTCGTTCGACTTCTTCGACAACTTCATCAGCGCCGATTGTCCGTTGCTGGCCATCTGACAAAAATAAAAGTTGTCTGCGTCCATTCGCAGCCCCAGGCTCGACGACTTCGAAGTATTGTGATAGACATCAGTTACCTCGCCGCCGGACTTTCGAATTTTCTTGATCCCATCGCCGGTCATCCAATAGACAAAATCCTTGTCGATCGCGATGCCACTGGCACCCAGATATTTTGGAGTGAGTGGTTTTGATTCGCCGCCTTTCTTGGGCGCAAACATCACGGGCTCAGGCGGCGAGCCTTCGCCGCCCCAGATCAGCCAATAGATGTTTTCATCATCCATAACTATTTCATCCGGATGAGGAGCATCCGGAATTATCGTCTCGCTGGCGCCGCCGCCTTTCGGCACGCGCCTGAGGCTGCCGCCATCCGACCAATACAGAAACTTGTTATCAATCGCCAGGGTCGTATCGGGAATGGTTTCGCCGCCTTTGACTAAAATGCTGACGTCGCCGTCCTTCAGTGAAATCTTTTTGATGTTGTTCGTTCCCTCCTGCTGACTCGCGACCGTGCCGCCAGTCACATAGAAGACCGCGTCGCCGTCGGTGATGATCTTTGACGGATGGTCTTCTTTGTCAGAGAGAACTTTCGCTTTGGTCCATGACGGCGGATTTGGCACTCTGGTTGAGCGAAGCCGAGAGAGGTTTAGAGCGATTGGCGTTATTCATTTTGGATCTAAGGACCAATTCGGGGCGCTATTCCTTGCTGGTCAAGGGGTCGCGCTTAAGTCCAAGTTGAAAATGTCGTACGCAACCAACCAGCGGCCGCGCTGCTTTTTCCAGACCGTGACGTACTTTCCGCGATCTTCAAATCGTCTTGCCGCTCGGATCTTTGAAGGTCATATGATAAGCCCCGGTCGAGTAACCCATCTCGCCCGAGCGCGCCAGTTCGACTTTGTTTGGGCGCCATTCAATTTTGAGATCAGGCAAGGCAAAGAATCCCGCGAATGATTTACTGATCGCATCGTGGCCGGTTGCGATGGGTGCATTCGGCGCGAGCACTGAACCGCCGGCGATTACGAAGTCTACAGATTTCGTAAGGTCCTTCGCGGCGAAAACGCGCAACCAGTGCTGATCGGCTTTGCGAATTGCGTCATTAGGCGAGACTGGCTTGTGTCGCGAAGATTGCGCATTTCCAACTACGGAAGTGGCAATTAAAAGAACGACAAGTGATGTGGTTCTGAACACCTTTGAATCCTTTTTATTTCGAAGTAATCGACAGAGTCCAGATTACGCGCGGATTCTACCGCGAATTCAAAGATTGCACAGCATGATATTTTCACGGTACGCTGACGACAATGATCCGCTCGTTCCGTCACAAGGGACTGAAGGAGTTTTTTGAAACAGGCAATAAACGCGGAATACGTCCTGAGTTGGCAGCGCGCCTCGGACGACGGCTGGACGTTTTAGAGGCTGCGCAGGAAATCGGCGATATTGACGCTCACGGTTTCAACCTTCACAGCCTGAAAGGGGATAGACAAGGCGAGTGGGCAATTTCAGTAAGTGGCAATTGGCGAATTACATTCAAGTTCGTGAAAGGTGAAGCGCTCGATGTTAACCTGGAAGACTATCATTAGGAGTGGTAGATGAGCACAAAGACAAAGAGAAGACCTACTCATCCTGGAGAGCTGTTGCGCGAAGAAACTCTTCCCGCGGCAGGACTGTCAGCGTCTGAACTCGCTGAGCGTTTAGGAGTGTCAAATCGTGGTATCAACGATCTGCTTCATGAGCGTCGATCGGTAAATCCTGACTTGGCGCATCGCCTTGCGCGGGTTTTCAATACGACGCCTGAGTTCTGGCTGCGTTTGCAAGAGGCCGTCGATATCTGGGACGCGTGGCAAGCGAATAGACGGGAATACGATCGACTGAAACCGGTGAAAGAAAGAGCGGCGTGAGATTAACAAGGCGCCAAAATCGTCTGGGCTTAATGTGTTTCTTTCTTAAATACAAGAGGAATGGTCGGGGTCACCCGCTTCTCAACAGCTCGATCAATGTATATCCAAAGATGATTAAGCTGGCCGCGCGTGCGGCTTCGCAGTCCTGCTAATATTTCAAAAACCTTTTTGAACTCGTCGGCTGCCTCTTCGGCGTTGACTGCCGCGCCCTCCCAAGTTCCAGTTGTCTTTCGCTTTCGAATTCCACACCTTTCTAATCTCTGCGCAACATCATATTGCAGCCCCTTGTTTCCGGTGAACGACATCCTAACAATGATTCGCCATTTCATGTTTCAATCTCCCGTTTGGCTTAAGCCCAATCAACTTTCGGATGCATCGTGTGCCAGCTCGTCGCTTTCTCAAACGCGAGCGCGACGCGCAGCGGCGATGCTTCGTCATACAAACCGCCGGTGAACATGATCGACTGCGGCAGATGTTGCAGCGGTCCATTGTTCGCTCCCGGGATGTCGAGGAAGCCGCATGGCAGACACACCGCCGGATGGCCCGTCAGGTTTGTGATCGTTAAGCTGGCGCTGCCAGGCGCCGGCGAAACAAACACGTCCCATTGCGACATGAGCTTGTCCATTTCACGCATCAGCAAAACGCGCAGGCGTTGGGCGCGCAGGTATTCAACCGCGGTAATGAATCGCGAAGTGCGGAAAATGGTGGGCCAATCGCCCGGATCCTGTCCAGACAATTGATTCACTCGACCGTCGCGGGTGATGTCATCGAACGCCGTCGCAGCCTCTGCGGTCAGAAGGAAACGAATGTTTCCCGTCGGAAACTTTGGCAATTCGATCGGGGTCATCTTCACGCCGGCTTTTTCCAGCACAGCCAACGCATCCTTATACATCGCATTCCGTTGATCGGTTAGCTTCCGCTGCTGCTCGTTCGCGGTAGCGGGCGGGGTTGTTTCGAATTCACTTTTCAAATACGCGACACGCAAGCTGCTTAAAGGCATCTCGGGCAACCAATTGAAAGGCGCATCGCCGACCGTCAGATCGTGGCCGTCCGGGCCATAGATCGCATCGAGCGCCGCCGCGCAGTCTTCGACGCCGCGACAGATCGGCCCAATCTTGTCCATGGTCCAACTCAAGCCCATCGCGCCATAGCGGCTGGCGCGGCCGTACGTCGGGCGCAGCCCGGTCACCCCGCAGCGCGATGAAGGCGAAACGATCGAACCGAGCGTCTCAGTTCCGATCGAAAAGCCAACCAAACCCGCGGACGTCGCCGACGCCGGCCCTGCGGAAGAGCCGCTCGATCCCAGACGATCTTCATCAGGCACCCACGGATTGCGCGTGACGCCGCCAAACCACTTCGGGCCCTGGGCCAATGCGCCCATCGAAAGTTTAGCTACCAGCACCGCGCCCGCTTCGCGCAATCGCTCAACAATTGTCGCATCATAGTCGATGACTTGATCGCGATAAGGTTCGGCCCCCCAGGTAGTCTTAATTCCTTTCGTCGCGAACAAATCCTTCGCGCCCCACGGAATTCCGTGCAATGGCCCGCGATATTTTCCGCGCTTCAAATCATCGTCGGCGGCTTGCGCCTGCTTCATCGCCAAATCTTCAGTGAGCGTCACGACGCAGAGAAGTTTCGGTCCATACTTCTTCAATCGAGACAGATACATCCTGGTGAGTTCAACTGCTGAGATTTTCTTTGCCTTGATCAATTCAGCGAGCTGCGGCACGGTCGCGAAGGCGAGATCGTCTACAGACTTGAACTGGGCCGGGTCATTCTTGCCAAATTTGAATTTCACTTTCGCCGGCGCACGTTTGACATGAAATCCGGGCAGTGCGGGGTGAAACACAATGGCCGGTTCAGTATCGAGCGGCACATCGATCTTGCGTATGGCTTCGTAACTGTTGAGGTTGCCGTTGACTCCGCCCAGGGCCATCGTCTCTTGCGCATCCGTCAGTTCAATCCCGATCAGTTTCTCGGCGTTGTGCATCATCTCTTTCGTGATGCGCAGCGGCGTCGGCGAGGGGCGTGGTGAAGGCGAAGCCGACGGAGTTGGCGTCTGGGCCAACGCGCTCAAAGGCGATTTAGAAACCACGAGGCCGGCAGCGCCAGCGGCGGGAAGCAACTTCACGAAGTTGCGACGATTGATCGACGTGCGCTTTTGTTTTTTCATAAAGGTATTTTCAGCTTAATAATTCGAAATAACCTCTGTGCCCTCTGTGGTTAAATTTCATTTACAAACATTAACCACAGAGGACACAGAGAAATCACTGACTTGGACTTCCATACTTCATCTTCACAACCTTCGCCTTGCCAGTGCGATAGACGGTCACCACGTAAAGATTGTCGTACTCAGTCTCTGGAATGGTCGGATACTTTGGGCCACCAAGAGCTTCAATTATTTCCGGCACCGTGTTGTTATGCCCGGCGATGAAGATAGTCTGCCCTGAATGTTGCGCGCGAATTTGAACGAGCAGATCCGACGTGCCTTTTGAATTCACGATCGTCACGGGCACTCCCGTTTTGTCAGACAAAGGCTTCACTGTTTCCTGCGTACGCTTGTACTGCGTGGCGTAGATTGCATTGATGCCTGCGTCGCCAAACACACGCGCAATCTCCTGCGCGCGCGCCTGACCGGCTGTACTCAAATCGACGTCAGGATTGTTCGGGTCGATGATTTTCTCAGCGTGTCTTATCAGAATTATCGTGGTCACTGGCCGTCGAAATGTCGTGAAGTAGCCGAAGACTACTACTGCCCCAAGGATCGCGAACAGCATCGAGAAGACGAGCGCGGCTCTTAGCCTGGATCGCGGTTCAGGGGTTTCGCTGATCATCTATGACTTCGATTCCTGGTGAACTCAACAATGGCGTGGCCGCATACAATAACACGGAGGACGTTATGGAGTCAGTACCGGGAGCGGTAGCGACCGGGTGAGACATGATTACCCGGTCGGTACCGCTCCCGGTACTGACCTCATCCCCAAATTAGACCACCGGTCGGGCTTCCGACACACGGATGCAAACAGTAAAAGAAGATGCTAACCTATTACCTCAAACGAACGACTCAATCATAATCAATTTAACGCGCAGTTATTCAAGCGCGAACGGTGAATTTCCTTTGGCCCAAGAGCAAATCAAAACCGACTTTTCTGAAATCATCGCCGAAAACTTCGGCGCCAACGCGACCTATGTCGAGGCTTTGCTCGCCCGTTGGCAGAGCAATCCGGCGCTGGTCGACGAATCATGGCGCACGTATTTTGAAGAACTAATCGGATCGAACGGCGATGGGGCGACCGTTGCAAAAGCGGAAACCGAAACCGCTCCGCAGTCCGAGGGCGATGGGGCTGCGGTCGCAAAGGCGCCCGCCAAAAAAACAGCAACGCCTCCGGCTGCGACGGAGTCCCGGTCAGAAGCTGTTCCCATTCGTGGCGCTGCACTGAAAATCGTCGAGAACATGGAAGCGAGTCTCGCGGTTCCGACCGCGACTTCACAGCGGCGAATCCCCGTAAAGCTGCTTGACGAGAACCGTCGACTCATCAATCGCCATCTCGAGGAACGCGGTCGTCACAAGGCTTCTTATACGCACTTGATCGCGTTCGCATTGCTGCGGGCGCTGGAAAGCTTTCCGCAGATGAATGACGGATTCGAAGTCATTGACGGTCAGCCGTCGCGCATGAAACGCGAGCCGGTGAATCTCGGGATCGCGATCGATTTGGAAAAGAAGGACGGCACTCGCTCGCTGCTGGTTCCCAACATCAAGAACGCAAACACGCTTGGC
>Ga0193730_1000022_pt1 | contig 59033 bp, 38 predicted proteins | sample U1a1metaG_FD_144919 | JGI IMG/M metagenome (GOLD analysis project Ga0193730, IMG submission 144919) | Soil microbial communities from a riparian zone of the East river system, Colorado, United States - U1a1 | ecosystem: Environmental > Terrestrial > Soil > Riparian zone | place: USA: East River...
ACTTGTGGCCTCAATGGCGATGGCGGTCCGGCTGCGAACGCGCAGCTTTGCAAGCCCGAGGGGATCGCGCTAGCACGCGACGGCAGTCTCTATTTCGCGGATTTCGGTAGCAGCCGGATCAGGCGCATCGGAGCGGATGGCATTATCACCACCGTCGCGGGCGACGGAACGAATGGCGTGGGCGGCGACGGCGGACAGGCAACGCAGGCCCAATTAAACAGTCCGCTTGATGTGACAGTTGGTCCGGACGGCACTCTCTACATCGCGGACGCAAACAATCATCGCGTGCGGCGCGTTGATCCGTCAGGAATCATGACGACGGTCGCGGGCACCGGTACGTTCGTCGGCGACTGCGGTTTTGGTGGCGACGGTGGACAAGCGACGCAAGCTCAGCTTTGTTTTCCGGAAGGAGGGGCGGTGGGTCTCAACGGCGAGTTGTTTATCGCGGACACCGGCAATCGTCTCGTGCGCCGCGTGACAGTTGACGGGAAAATTACGACCATCGCGGGCACGCCGGGCCAGCAGGTCTGCAACGACTCGACCGACGCGTGCGGCGATGGCGGGCCGGCGGCCCAGGCACAGTTTGGCGCACCTGTGAGTCTCAACGTCGCAGCGGACGGCAGCCTCTATGTCAACGATCCGGGCATCAAACGCATCCGCCGCATTGCACCGGATGGCAACATCACGACCGTTGCAGGCAGCGGTAACGGCTGCTCTGCAGCCACCGGGCCGTGCGGCGGCGATAACGGACCAGCGCAGCGCGCCGATATCGGCTTCGGCTCACAAGGTCCGCAACGCATCAGTCTGCTGCCCGACGGCAGCTTCTACGCCGCCGATACTGCGACGCATCGCGTGCGCCGCGTGGCCTCGCCTCTGCCCGGCTTCAATGCTCAGGCTATTACAATCCCCTCGGAAGACGGCGATGAGCTTTATGTCTTCGATTCAAACGGGCGACATCTACGCACCGTCAACACGCTGACGGGCGCGAACCTTTACACCTTCGCTTATGACGGCTCGGGGCGTTTGAGCAGCGTCACGGATGGCGATGGCAACGTGACCACGATTCAGCGTGATTCATCGGGCAACCCGACGGCGGTTATTGGCCCCTTTGGTCAAAACACCGCGTTGAGCCTTGATGGCAATGGCTATCTTTCCCGCATAACCGATCCAGCGGGACAAGTCTCTCAGTTCGCTTACACCACGCAGGGCTTGATGACGGGCGAGACCGACCCGCGGGGCAACCAGAAACAACTCACCTACGATGCGCTCGGCAGGCTCACGCGCGACGATGACGCGGCCACCGGTTTCCAAACTCTTTCGCGCACCGATCAGGGCTTGAATTTCACTGTCACGCACAACACTGCCCTCGGACGATTGAAACTTTTTGCCGTGCAATCAACGGCGAATGGCGATCTCAAACGCATTGCCACGCTGCCCGACGGCACTCTGTCGCAGGCAATCGAACGTGCGAACGGCACGATAACGTCCATCGCACCTGACGGTATAACGAGAAATGTCACCCAGGGGCCGGATCCGCGTTGGAAGATGCAGGCGCCTCTCGATGCATCCGTCACCATCACCACGCCCGGCAACCTTAATCTCAACCAGACCTTCGCGCGCACCGTCACGCTGTCGAACGCGAACGACCCGTTGAGTTTGACGACGGAAACCGACACCTCCAACGTCAACGGGCAAAGTTATACCAGCGTCTTCACGGCGGCGAACAAAACCTTCGCCTTGACGTCGCCGATGGGACGGCCGGGCGCAAGCACAATTGACGCGCAGGGGCGCACCACACAAGCGCAGTTCGGTGGACTCAATGCGAGCAACTTCGTTTACGATCCGCGCGGACGCTTGTCGACTGCAACTTTCGGCGCGGGCGCGGAAACACGCGCGTACAATCTGAGTTACAACAGCGCGGGCTTCCTCTCGTCCGTCACCGATCCGCTTAGTCGCGTTGAGAGTTACATCTACGATTCGGCAGGTCGCATCACGCAAAGAAGCCTCCGTGATGGTCGCGTCATCGCTTTCGGCTACGACGCGAACGGCAATCTGACTTCAGTCACACCTCCGGGGCGACCCGCGCACGCATTCACTTTCACTCCGATTGATTTGACGGCTTCTTACACGGCGCCCAACGTCGGCGGTAATAGCCAGACGACCTATGCCTACAACCTTGATCGGCAACCTACGACCATCACGCGCCCTGACGCGCAAGGTTTGAATTTCAGTTATGACACCGGAGGGCGTTTGAGCGCGTTGACTATTCCGGGCGGGCAGTACAGTTATGCTTACAACGCCGCGACCGGCAACCTCGCCAGCATCACCGCGCCCGGCGGCAATACACTCTCATACATCTTTGATGGGTCGTTACTGACGCGCACGACCTGGGCCGGCACAATCACCGGTAACGTCAGCCGCACCTTCGACAACTTCTTCCGTCTCAGTTCGCAGAGTGTGAACGGCGCGAACACCGTCAACTTCACATATGATAGCGATAGTCTGCTCACCGGCGCAGGGAGCCTGACACTGACACGCAACGCGCAGAACGGGCTCGTGACTGGCACGACGCTGGGCAACGTCACCGACACAACCGGTTACAACGGTTTCGCCGAAGCAACGAGCTATACGGCCTCTTTCAATTCGACGCCGCTTCTCAACGAGGTGTACACGCGCGACAAGCTCGGTCGCATTACGCAGAAGACTGAAACCATCGGCGGTGCGACGAACGCCTACGCTTACAACTACGATCAAGCCGGACGCCTAACCGCGGTTACCTTGAACGGCGCGGCCACTCCGTTTGTGACTTACAGCTACGACAGCAACAGCAATCGCACCAGCGCCAATTTCAACGGCACGCCGATCAATGGAACGTATGACGCGCAGGATCGGCTGACGCAGTACGGAGTGACAACTTACAGCTATACGGCGAACGGCGAGCTGCTGAGCAAAACCGAAGCATCGGCGACAACGCAGTACGGCTATGATGTGCTCGGCAACTTGACGCACGTCACTCTCCCCAACGCGACACAAATCGATTACGTGATCGATGGACAGAGCCGGCGCGTTGGCAAGAAAGTCAACGGCACGCTCACGCAAGGCTTTTTGTACGACGGCCAATTGAGAATCGTTGCCGAGCTAGACGGCAGTAACAACCTCATCAGTCGCTTCGTCTATGGCAGCGGCGGCAATGTTCCTGACTACCTGACTAAGGGTGGTGTGACCTATCGCATAATCTCTGACACTCTCGGTAGTCCGCGCCTGGTCGTCGATGTCAATACCGGTACAGTTGCGCAGGAGATTGATTACGACGAATTTGGCGTGGTGATGAACGACACCAATCCCGGCTTCCAACCGTTCGGGTTTGCGGGCGGTCTTTATGATAAGGACACGGGACTGCTGCGCTTTGGCGCGCGTGATTATGATGCGCAGACGGGACGTTGGACGGCGAAAGACCCGATCCTGTTTGATGGCGGAGATACGGACCTTTATGGTTATGTCTTGAACGACCCCATCAATGCCTTCGACCCTGACGGCAAGTTCGGTGGTGCATACATAGCGACACCCGAGGAGGTGTTCGGGCAAAAAAATCTTTTGGGCTCGTATACGGGTAAAGACCCCCGGAAAAAGAAGAAGAAGAAAAACCCGAAGTCGTTCTGCGACATTGGTGGGCTACAAGGTGCGTTTTAAGGCACACCAACCCTAGCTACACGCAAGTACGGCGAGCCGAAAGTGTTGTGCGTACTGCCTCAAAAGAAAAAGCGGCGAAGCACTGGCCCCGCCGCTTGTTGGCGCCGCTAAAGGTAGGGACGGTTAAGCAACAGTGCGCTTGATCTTTCTACCTGTCTTCCTCCCAGCGCGCCCGGTTCCCCGCCCCACTCTTTTTCCGGCGCGTCCCACACCTTTGCCAAGGCGTTTGCCGCCATGGCCGACCCGTTTGCCTGCATGCTTGAGTCCATGGCGGCGGTGGCGGTGGCGCCCAATAGGCGAAGCTGTAGCCGTCCCGACAACAAACGAAAACCCAATCAGAATTGCAAACAGAATCTTTGATAGTCTGGCCATTGAAATCTTCTCCTGTCTTTCGTGACTCAGCATCCTTATTTTCGATAATAGAAATCAATTGGGGCGCGGCGCTTATACACTGTGTTGGGTTTATATCACCGATCCCAACGACAGGCAAAAATTAAAGCGGCGAGACTGAAAATCCCGCGAAGCGGCTGTCGGCGTAGAGCCCGGGTGCGTAAGCCCCGGATACACGTCGAGAAAACAAACCAAGCCCGCGGAGTGGGCGATAGATTTGGAGTGCGGCGACTAGTCGCCGCTTTCGAAGGCGCTCACGAGTCAGCGGACTCCATACCTCTAACACCCGCTCCGCGGGCTTAATGTTTGTTGGTTGCATGATCCTGGGCTTACGCCCCAGACCGGGGTCCCCAGCCGAGCATCTCGGCTGGGGTGGAAGTCTCTATGCTGTTATCCGCTACGCGGACTGACTCGACCACCTACATCACTATGTGCGAACTCGGATCGCTCCAATCAGATTGGCCGGTCGAGCCGCCCAGCGCGCGAACTTGCACGGTATAGGTCTTGCCGGGCGTGAGTCCATTAAAGATGATGTCCTGCGAATCGCCGGTGTAGACTCCCGCCGACCACACGCCGTCATCGCCTTTGATTCGCCCTTCATAGGAGACGGCAATATTGAAGATTTGGAGGCGGCGATCGGAATCGAACCGATGAATAAAGGTTTTGCAGTTCGTTTGAGGTGATTTGTACCAAGAACGACCAAGTATCACAGAGCTAAATCATTGCGTTGTTCTAGTTCGCGGAGATACCCTAGAGCACTCAGTGACACCAGTTCGCTACTACGTTTCCTACTACATAGCAGTCGTTGGAGATGACCAGTTAATTAGGCCTTTCCTGACGGCGGTCCATACATCATCAAGCCAAATTACATTGTCAGTATAGCTGACGCTACGGGCCGATCACGGGCTATTCGCTCAGATCGGACACTTTCACATGTTAATTAGACCGGACTTAACATGCGCTAACGACAATGAGCATGGTCGCTATTGTCCCAATGTTCGGATCGGTGATATAAGCCTCGCGCTCAACATCTCACCCCCGTAGGAAACCCCTACCAGGAAGAAGAAATGAAGCAGATTCAGTGATAACCCAGATTATCGCGATCTTGCAAGGGTCGATGCTGGCGCAGGCCACGGATGTCTGCCGAGATAAGATGCTTTGGACGAAGATTCAATTATGAATCGATTTACTACTACGATATTCCCTGACATCTGTTTCATGGATCAGACTTTCATCAAGTCTTGTCTCATATATTTCGATCACATAATTGTCCCACCGATTAATATTAACGAGAGAAGATCTGCCGCGGAAATAAGACGCGGTAGTTTAAAGCTTGCCGAACAGTTTGATATGGATTTGGATACGGCTCTGGAACGTTACAATCGAGCGACTGAGATTATCCGCGTTCTTGAAGAGTTTGAGGAGGAAGGGATCGTTAAGCGGTCACCTCAACTATCCTCAATGAAAACCGATGAGGGTTTTCTAAGCCTAACAATGAAGGTTATCAATGAGATTGGAGGAGAAGATAGGATTGTGACAGCGGCAAGTGCTGAGGCTGTTTTGTGGACAGAAGATTCTTACTTCCAAATATCTCCGCGAGATATGTCTAAGAAGGGCGACTCATTTTCATATATTCAATGGGCATTATTCCGGCTGCTTTCGTCACTTCAGATGAATTATGGGATAACCACAAATAACCTGGTTCACTACAAAGCTTTGATGCGAATTCAAAAAACAGCTTTCGTTCAACCAAAGATTCTACCCAAAAGTTCAGTGGTTGACGCCATACGTATGGCGATGCCGTTCCTTGCGGTCAAAGACTTTCAGGATATTCTCTATATCAGGGAAAAACTAAAAGATTTCTTAGAGCCTTTCAGAGTAGAAATTTGCAAGCTTCTTGCAGATATTCCGGATGATATAGCTGACGATAGGCTATTGATCGAAATACAGAGAGTTGTAGAGAGGGACATTCAACCTCAAATCTCCGAACTCAGCAGGTATCTCGCAAGCCCCCAAGACACGCTAAAAAAACACTTAGTTTCCAGTTTTTCTGCGATGACAACTGCGACAGTTACAATTATGGGCGCGGTGCTTACACATGCGAATCTAGATACCCTCGGAATAGCTATGCCATTCATACACTTGTTGGCATCTTCAGTGACGGCAAAACATGAGATTTCAGAAAGAAAGCGCAGCAATCCTTTTACTTTCGCTGTGCTGGCAGAACAATTCGAGAGTAGGAGATGAAGCGATATTGTATGAACGATCGGACGCCGCTCTTCGACATCTAATTGCGTGATGGCTTTGGAATGCCGAGTTTGGGAAGTAACGGAGCACTATGAATGCCGTCGTAAAGAAAGCACACCATCCCTGAAAAGAGCTACGAGAGTCGAGGCCTTAAGTGGTGGCGCAATTGAGCAGCCGAAACACTGACCGCAAGTCCCTCGAATTCCACCCGCCTAACGGACCGCCAGCAACGTCCCAAGATTTAGGGCCTAGCCCGCAATAGTTTTCGTCGTTCGTGCAAAACTCGCGAGTGCTAAAAGGGAAGCGGCCTACAGGCTTACGATGACCAGCCATCCAACTCTCGCGAGTGCGGAAGCCGTAGTTTGACCAATCCCAAGACCAAACAATCTGATCATCTTTGGGGCTTAGGGTCCTGCCAAACATCCTTACAAACTGAACGTGAATACGTCTGGCAAGCGCGAAGTCTCGTGATGCCGTGGCCTTACTCATCCTCATGGTTTGGGATGTGATAGTCAGCCAACCATAAGCGGTCTCACGTAGCTCTGGAGTTGACTTGGTGACACTGGCTGCTATGCTTGGTCACTCGCGAATTCAGATGGTTTTGCGATACGCGCATCCGACTGAAGAGCACCAATTTCAAGCGATGCGAAAGCTCCAGTCGTTCGTTGCAAGAAGTTAGTGCTGTCACGTGGTTGGAAGCGCCTTTTAGCATGCCCTTTTGAAGATTGGATGAGACCCGCTTACTGATTGGACCGCACCAATGCCAAAACCGAATCGACTAACAAACAACTCAGACGAAGCTGATATTGGAACTCTCATTTCTGGTGATGTCGTCTTCGCAGTCCCTTACTTCCAGCGAGCCTATAAGTGGAAACCTGAGAAGCTCAGACATCTTGAGGAGGACATCCTAGCGATTGTCGATACGGGAGAGATGCATTTTTTGGGAGCTGTAATTCTCCATGGGCGAGACCACAATCCTTCTGATCCAGGTCTGTTTGAAGTCATTGATGGACAGCAAAGAATTACCACAATCTTCCTGTACATTGCTGCGACTGTTCGAATGCTTGCTGACATTGGCGATCCTTCTGAAGCCGCGGGTCTTTTTCTAAAGTATTTGGTAATCAATCGCGATACAAAGCTGATCTCGAATCTAAAACTGCATCCCGGGAAGGAGGATCGTGCTCAACTGAATCACGTTTTGACTCACGTCCTCCAAGGGAAGGGTCTGAAAGAGAAATTAGGCTCATTCACCGCTAAGTTTCTGCCAAGCTCCGGAAAGGACGTCGGACCGTTACGCAACAACTACAAAGCTGCGCTTAAATTCCTAAAGCATGAATACGACCAGGGTGGAACAGACCGAGTGCTCAGTGTCTATAGCACACTCCTTCAAGGAATGAGCGTGGTTCAGATCGATGTGTCCGATCCAACTAACGGACCGAAAATCTTTGATAGTCTCAACTCGCGACAAGAACCGATGACGATCGGCGACCTTGTGCGCAATGAAGTCTTTTCACGAGTTGCGAGTCAGCCGCCTTCCGATATCGAATACGTCGATCAGAATTATTGGCAACCCTTTTACGAAAAATTCAAGCAAGGAGGTAAAGACTTATTTGACTCGTACTTCTTTCCTTATGGGCTAATCCAGAATCCGAACATTCCCAAGTCTGAGGTTTATGGCACCTTGCGAGATCAGTGGAAAGCCATACCTGATCCTCAAACAATCATTGAGGCCCTGGGCCGTTTTCAGGACGCTTTTATCGACATAGCTTGCGGGACCAACAGGATGGGCCATTCGAAGCCCGTTGCGAACCGTTTTCAGAGCCTTTGGCGGTCGCAATCACCCAGTTCTATTTATCCATTCCTGATGCCTCTTTCAAAGGCTATCCAAGAAAAGGTGCTGTCAGACGTAGTAGGTGAGGAGGTTCTGGAAACTATCGAGTCTTTCCTAGTGAGGCGAGCGGTGGTCGGACTTGAGCCAACCGGGTTACACGCTGTATTCAAGCGCCTTTGGTCAGATTGTGACGGAAAGCCGACCCGCGAAAGAACAAAGAGGGAGATCACGAAGCATAAAACAATAGCTTGGCCGAAAGATGATGACTTCAAAGAGGCGATACGGCATAGGCCTCTGTATGGTGTGGGCGTCACGCGATATCTTCTGATGGAGTATGACGTCAGCCTTGGTGGCGACACGCCGAAAGATATACCCTGGATAGAGCACGTTCTGCCTGAAACACCCGCAAAGCAGTGGTACAAGCTTTTCTCAAAAGAACAGCATCACGATCAAAAAGACTTTCTCGCGAATCTAATTCCGCTGTCTCAAAAAATGAACGCTAGCGTCTCGAATAAGCAGTACTCAGAAAAGAGAGAGCGTTACCGAAAAGACTCAATGTTCAAGAGCGCAAGAGCTTTCGCAGATAAGATCGCGGATTGGAACCCTCAGAGGTTGGAGAAGCGAGCCACGGAGCTTGCCGACTGGGCCGTGAAAAGGTGGCAGGACTAGGCAATCGCCTGGGTCGCTACTACATTTCCTACTACACGCATATTTTAGCTTGTTTCGAGATCGTCCCTAAGTCGTTGAAAGAATTGGAGGCGGCGATCGGAATCGAACCGATGAATAAAGGTTTTGCAGACCTCTGCCTTACCACTTGGCTACGCCGCCCAAAGAGACGAAAGAAAAGGCGGAAGAATGAAGAGTTATCGAGTTGTCAGTTTGCAGTCTTCAGCCTCGCAGACGCATTAGCGGCTACAACACTGAAAACCAAAAACTGAAAACCGATTCTTCATGCTTCCGCCTTCGATCTGGTCGAATTTGGAGCGGGAGACGAGATTTGAACTCGCGACCCTCGCCTTGGCAAGGCGATGCTCTACCACTGAGCTACTCCCGCTTTTCAAAGAAATCTGATTCTAATGATTGGCGACTCGTTGTCAAGGAGACGATCTTCTCGCTTTCGTTTAGAGTCGGGCTACTGCCCGACGCGATAGCGGGCGGTAGCCCGCTTCTAAACGATTAGATTGTTTTCATGGTTGCGGCAAGGGCGTCGCCAGCACGCCGGAAATAAACTCATTCAAGCCAGCGTCTGAGTTGTCATGCCGAAACTTATAGAAATCGCTAAGCCGCGCCCGCCATTGGACCATCGCCGTTGCCTGTTGCGGATCTTTCTGCGCGAGCGCCACCGCCCGCGCGTACGCGTCGATCATCTTATCGACAACTTTGCCAATGGTCTCAAGTGCTGCTTTGCTCTCTGGCGACTCACCCTGATTCGCGAACCGTTTGCTGTAGTCATCGGACAATCGCTTATACGCACCGTTTTGGTAAGACAGCGCAAGATAGTAATAGGTTGAAGGCGAATTCTTACGATCACTGTCGATCTGCGCGGCTTTGATTAAATTAACGACCGCAGCTTCGGGCTTCGTCTTTAGCGCATAAAATCCTTCGGCATAATAGAGCGACGCCAACACGTCTTCTCTATTTTTGAAGGGTGCCCACGTATCCGGTGTCCTGCCTGATTCGATTAGCTGAATCGCCCTCTGCGCGTAGCCCCCGGCCTCGTTGTTGAAATTTTCATTGCGAGCTTCAGTGCTCGCCCCCACGCCTTCATAACCGAGCGCAATCAGAACTTTCACGTTCTCGGGATTGTCGGCGAGCACCTGCTTCGCCATCCCATAGGCCTTCGCGTAATCTTTCTGGGTAAAACTACCGAGCAGTTGTTGCTCACGATCTGCCTTCTCCGCGGCCACGCGTCGGGTGCGCTCATCTTCTTCGTAAGCCTTGATCCAATCCCGCAAATAACGCGTGTACTGATCGTCCTCCTTGCCGTACTTCACCATGTAATCCTTCGCCGCCTGATAGGCGACTTGCGGATACGGCTCGCGATTGTCGACGAACTTTTTGTAGGTCGTGACCTTGTACTCGTCGTCCGTTTCCTGGACTGGAGCTGAAGTTCGCGGTTGAGCCTGTAAGCGCGCTGTGGCGCCGACGGCGAGAGCTAAAGCGAAAAAGCAGGCGAGCGTTATCTGTTTCATAAAAGCCCAGAAGCCTCCCAGTTTGATCGCAGCCTTAGATGCGACTATTAAGCGAAAAGTTCAACTCGTGTTGAATATTAGCAGAGAGGTGGGCAGGTTTAGAACCGTGCTTCTGCTTCGTCGCAGAGCGACGTCTGAATTTAGCCCGGCCTTTTAACGCCGGGACCGAAGAGAGAAGGTGAGTCACGTCGCGTCAGCGACGATTGACTGAAGGCTTCAGCCGTCGCTAACGCGACGACGTTGGACGGCGCGGGCGCTGCTCCCGGCCTTAAAAGGCCGGGCTAAATTCACACCACCGCTACGCGGCGAAAACCAAAGTTGTCTCGGGATTCCTCGCAGAGATTCTTTTGAACAAAGCAGGACTCCGAAATGCTTCACACGGACACCCTCACCTCATCTTCAACGGCCGCCGGCAGATCCACAATTTCCCAGGCCGACCGATTGCGGAGCAGGGAAGAGGTGAGCGCTGCGTGCAGCAAATGCCCGCTGCGTTCTGCGCGCACGCGTCCCAGTAAAGTCATTCCCAACAGCGCGAGATCTCCGATGATGTCGAGGATCTTGTGACGCACGAATTCATCACCGAATCGCAAGCCCGACTCATTCAGCATGCCGTGCTTGGTCAGGACAATTGCATTGTCGAGTGATCCGCCGCGAATGAGATTCGCGCGCCGGAGAGCTTCAACTTCTTCGATGAACCCAAAGGTACGCGCCGAAGCGATGTCCCGTGCAAACGAGCCGTTATCCAAAGTGACTGACCGGCGCTGCACTCCGATGAATGGATGAGGAAAATCTATTGTGCAATCGATCTCGTAAACATCCGACGGCTCGATCGTAATGCTCCGATTGCCTGATGCGGCTGAAATTGTTTTTCTAACTAACAGCGCGCGACGCGCGAGTGATTGTTCGGTCACGCCGGCGCGCTCGATCATTTCGGCGAAGGCTTCGGACGACCCGTCCATGATCGGCACTTCCAGATTATCCACATCAACGAACGCGTTATCGATGCCACAGCCGCGCAGCGCGGCCAGCACATGCTCTACCGTTGAAAGCATGACCCCGGTGCGCATCAGGGTGGTCGCGTAACTGCAATGCGCGACCGACTCAACCGTAGCTGGAATTTCAAAGCCGCCGAGATCGGTGCGGCGAAAAACATAGCCCGTGTCGGGTGGCGCCGGCAGCAGACGCAGATTGACCGGGACTCCCGTGTGCAGCCCGATGCCGCTAACTTCGACCGGCCCTGCGACCGTAGTCTGTTTCGCACTCGAAAGATTCATGGCGATTAATACGAGCAAGCATTGTTCCGTTTAATGAACGTGGAAAATCAATAGTTTGAGGTCGAGTTGTGGCAAGGCAGCAACTGATTCGCGATCGTGTGCGGCGTTGACGCGACGTTCGCGATGGCGCGAGAGAGTGGCACGGGCGTCCCGCCCGTGAACCACGCGCAAGATGCGCGTGCCACAATCAAACTGCATCAGCGCCGAATAGCGCACACGCTTGCGTATCTCAAAAGCCGTCCCTATGATCGACGGCATAATGCCGCAACCGAATTCCCCTGGCGGAAACAATCGCGCAGATCGGGTCTTTCTTATCGACTCGATGTCGCACATCTTTCGCGCTTTCTTTGCGCCCCTGGCGAACCGTGCCGCGCCGCTCATGAACTCCAAGGGTCAGGTCACCCAAGCGGTTTACATCTTTACGAATATGCTGCGGAAGCTCTTGCAGGATGAGCAGCCAAAATATATCGCCGCAATTTTTGAATCGAAGGAAAAGACTTTTCGCCACGAGACGTTCAGTGATTACAAAGCCAATCGGGTGCAGATGCCCGACGATCTCGCTGCGCAAATGCCTTACATCAAACGGCTGTGCGAAGCCTACAACATTCCGATGATTAGCGTTTCGACTTTTGAAGCCGACGACGTGATTGGCACGCTGGCGTTGCAAGCTGCGAACAAGGGTCTGCAGGCCGTCATCGTTTCCAACGATAAAGACATGTGCCAACTGGTGCGCGATCCGCTCGTGGTTTGCATGCGACAGAACTCGCAAGTGGTGAAACGAAAAGAGCCCGTGCCGCCAATCGAATGGTGTGACGAAGCATGGGTTCTGAAAAAATTTGGGGTGCCGGCGAACAAGCTCGTCGATCTGCTGGGTTTGATGGGAGATTCGATCGACAACATTCCCGGCGCGCCCGGGGTCGGACCAAAGGGCGCAGTGCAAATCATTCAGGACTATGGATCGATCGACAACGCGCTGACGCATTGGGAAGAAATCAAGAACAAACGTTATCGTGAATCGCTGCGCGACAACGCCGAGCTCATTCGTAAGTCGCGCGAATTGGCTGAAATCAAGACTGACATTGATATCGAACTGGATCTCGATCAATTACTGGCCCGCCCGCCCGATCGCGCCGCCGCTTACGAGCTGTTTCGTGAGCTCGAGTTTACGAATCTTACAAACGAATTTGCCGACGCTAAAGCCACCGTCAGCGCGACCGAGCGTCACTATTCGATCGTTAAAAACCAGCGAGAGCTGGCTATGCTGATCGAAAAGCTCTGGCAGGCAGAAAACGTCGGGGTGGCGTTGTCGAATTCTTTGCCGCCGGGCGCGGGCCAGCAACAGAGTCCGCGCGATGAACACGGCGCGCTCGGCATTGCCTTTTCAGCCGGCGCCGGCGAATCAGCATTCGTCGATCTCGAAAATTTCGCGGAAGGCCCGGACGCCGCGATCGCGGCCTTGAAAGAACTGTTGACGAACGGACTCGCGGAAAAATCCGTCCACGATTTGAAGCGAGCTACAGCTTTGTTAGCGCCGTTCGGCATCGAGCTGGCCGGTGTCAATGACGACACGTTGATCGCCGCGTACGTTCTCGATCCGTCGCGCAGCAAATATGAGTTGAACGATTTGGCGCGCGAGCTCGGCAACGTTGAGGGTGGTGGTCCGGCTTACGATGGCTGGAGTGAAGCCGCGTGGCAAACTGCGGAGGTCGCTGACCTGACGGCGCAAATCGCTCCGGTGCTGCGCGCGAAAATTAATGAACAAGATCTCGGCAATATCTACAGCGAAATCGAATTGCCGCTCGCGCCTTTGCTCTATCGCATGGAGCGCGCCGGCATTCGCGTCGACTGTGAAGTGCTGGCCGACTTGTCGCGGCATTTAGGTGCTGAGCTGGAAAAGCTGACGAGCAGAATCTGCGAACTCGCCGGCCGCGAATTCAACATAAACTCGCCGAAACAGGTCGGCGAATGCTTTGAAGCGCTCAATATCATTTCGGGACGTAAGACTTCGACTGGTCGGGTGTCGACGAGTAAAGCGGTGCTGGAAGAGTTGGCGCTGACGCATGAGCTGCCGCGATTGATTATCGAATATCGCGAGTTGGAAAAGCTGAAGAGCGTGTACACTGATGCGCTGCCGCATCAGGTTGCCGGCGACGGACGGATTCATGGGTCGCTCAATCAAACCGTGGCCGCGACCGGGCGTCTGTCTTCCAGCGATCCGAACTTGCAGAACATTCCGATTCGCACCGAGCTGGGCCGCCGAATTAGGCGCGCGTTTGTGGCTGAGGCCGGCAACAAACTGATCTCAGCGGATTATTCTCAACTTGAGCTACGTCTGTTGGCGCACATCACGCGCGATGAAGTAATGCTCGACGCGTTTCAAAAAGGCGATGACATTCACAATCGCACCGCGCGTTTAGTCTTCAACGCGAAGACGGACGAAGAACTGAAAGAAGCGCGGCGCTTTTCAAAAATTGTGAACTTTGCCATCGCTTATGCTATTGAGCCCTGGGGATTGTCACAGCGCGTCGGCATCAGCCGGCAGGAGGCGCGCAAAGTGATTGACGATTATTATGCGACTTACAAAGGCGTGCGGCGCTACATGGAAGAGATTCCCCTGCAGGCGCGCGAGCATGGATTTGTGAGATCGCTTTACGGAAGAATTCGGCCGCTCCAGGGAATCAACGATCGCAACGCTAACATTCGTAAGGCTGCGGAACGCGAAGCTATTAACATGCCGATCCAGGGAACGGCCAGCGACATTGTGAAGATCGCGATGCTGCACGCCGACGAAGCGTTTCGTCGTGAAGGTTTAAATGCGAAACTGTTGATGCAGGTGCACGACGAATTGTTAGTCGAATGTGCGGCCGATGAAGCCGAGCGCGTCGCGAAGACTTTGAAGCGCGAAATGGAAAATGCTGTCGAGCTGGATGTGCCGCTCATCGCTGAAACCGGAATCGGCGACAATTGGATGGATGCTAAGCACTAGCCGAACAGTCAGCAGTAGGCAGAAAGAAGTCAGTACCATCCGCGTGAGCGGATGGATCAGGAGAGTATCCAGACTGGTCAAACGGATCAATGTCTTCTAACAAACCTCAATCTCCCGAAGGACAGGTCGTCTATCGCCGCGTCGTGCCTGACGAGCAGTCCGGCGGGCGGCGAGAAGCTCGCATTGATCCCGCTCTCGTGCCGCTGGTCGTCGGGTTCGCAGTCTTGCTGTTGCTGATATTGCTGATTGGAAATCTCAGTGTTCGACGTTTGGAAGAAACGAGCCGCAGGTCTCTGGGGCTTGAGCAATCGTATGCAGCGCGCGCCTCGCTGCTGTTGCACTTTCGCGTCGAGCTCACACGTCTGGACAACGAAGCGCGAAACCGCATGGAAGCTGAGGCACGTCACGAGTTGCGCCCGCCGTTTGACCTGCGGCTCGATACCGAGCGCGGAAAAGTTTCAGATCTGATTCCGTTGCTTGATCATCCGCCGCTCTCAGACCTTCCGGAATGGAACAAGTTTCATACCGATCTCGCGGCGTACATAGACGTTAACCGTGATCGCAATCGCTATTCTCAGGAAGGCTTCGCTAGTTTTCACCAGGTTGATGACGACCTTAACAATCTGATTCAGCAATCATCGGCTGACGAGCTGCAGATCTTCACTCAGGCTGAAGCGATGCAACTCGCCGCGACTCGATCGATACGAACTTGGAACACCGTTGCTCTGATAATGGGATTGATAATCGCGATTGGGGCAATCTGGGAAGTACAGCGCCGTTTTGGCCAGATCAAACGCAGCACCGAAGCCGCGCGCCGCGAGCGCGAATTCAACAGCCAAATGCTTGAGGGGATGGTCAGCGCGCTCGCCGCGATCGATCGTCACGATCGAATTCGCAGTGCTAACACTGCATTCTTGCGCATCTTTCCGCGCGCTGCCATCGGCTCGTCAATTCACGACGAAATTGCCACGCGTGAGGGGGTGCAGCTGCTGGAAGCAGCCACTGCCTCGCACGTTGAGAAAGCAACGTATCGAGGGCGTTGGACCCTCGAGCAGGACGATGCGCCCGTCACCTTCGATGTCTACTCGTCGCCCCTCGAAATCGACGAAGAGCACGGCCAGATTCTCACGCTGGTCGACGTGACTGAGGCGACGAAGGCGGAGCTCGCGTTGCGACGCGGCGAGTCTTTGGCGGCGGTCGGCTCAGCAGCGGCGCAACTCGCGCACGAGATTAAGAATCCCCTTGGCAGCATTCGACTTGGCGTTGAGATGCTGCGCCAATATACGAACAACGAGGAAGCGGAAAAGACGATCTCGCTGGTTGAGCGCGGCATTCATCATCTTAATAAGTTGGTGGTGGACGTTACGCAATTCTCGCGGCATCGCCAGCTCGAATTGTCAGACACTGATTTGCATGAAGTGATCAACTCCAGCGTCGAACTGGTGATGGATCGAGTGCATGAGAAGGAAACTCCTATTACGATCGGGTTTGACGCGCACCAGATTCGCGGCACTTGGGACGCGGAGCAATTGCGCGAGGTGTTTGTGAATTTGCTGGCGAACGCGATCGACGCCAGCCCAGCGAAATCACCCGTAAGAATCTCGACGGAATTGGTTGAGTCGAACGCCGCGGCTCGTCATTACACTGCCGGCGCGCGAGGGGAAACAACGCGCGCGCGCATTATCATTGCCGATGAAGGCTCGGGAATCGATCAAAAAACCCAGGCCCGACTGTTCGAGCCATTTTTCACCACCAAGAAACGCGGTACGGGATTGGGGTTGTCGATCGTTCGCAGATCATCGATCTCCACGGCGGAAAGATCGAAGTCGAAAGCGAAGTAGGGAAGGGAACGACTTTTAAGATTGAGTTGCCGCTGAATGCGACGCCTTAAGCATACTCACCTGTATCCATTATTTAACTAAACGAAAAACACGATCCACCAAATCACACGAAACCGCACGAACCAAATTCGTGTTTCGTGACGCTTCGTGTGTTTTCGTGGATCGCACGCTTCCGTGGAAACTTGTGCGTTGCGCTTAGTAATTAGCAACCAATGACCGCTAGCTGCTGAAGCACAAATCAATTCTTCTGATTGATTGATGAACACTGGTGTCGCCGACTGCGATCGGTTTTATTTCGCTTCGATTCTTGACAGCGCGCGAGCGAATGAAGAAGATGCAGCTTCACAAAAAACTGATTAGAAAGACGCGCTCATGACCTCGGTTGCTCCTGTTCTAGAAACTACTTTTACGGATCTCAATCTTTTACGCCGCGGCAAAGTTCGAGACGTTTATGAAGTCGATGAGGATCGACTTTTGATCGTGGCCACCGATCGCATCTCGGCATTCGACAGCGTTTCTCCGACGCCAATCGAACGTAAGGGTGAAGTGTTGACGGCGCTGTCGCGCTTTTGGTTCGCGAAGCTCGCGCACATCGTGCCGAATCACTTGATCACAACTGGGATCGAAGAAATGCCTGACGCGGTTCGCGCGCACGCAGGCGAGTTGCGCGGTCGATCGATGCTCGTCAAGCGGACCACGGTTTTTCCCGTCGAGTGCGTCGTGCGTGGCTATCTTTCGGGCTCAGGATGGAAGGACTATCAGCGCACGGGCGAAGTTTGCGGGCACAAATTGCCTGCCGGCTTGCGCGATTCGGAAAAGTTGGCTGAACCAATTTTCACCCCGGCAACCAAGGCCGAAACCGGGCACGACGAAAACATCAGCGAAGCGCAAATGGCCGAAATTGTTGGCCGCGATGTAATGGAATCGTTACGCGAGGCTTCGCTTCGAATTTATCAGGAAGCCAGTGACTACGCCCGCGGCCGCGGCATTATCATTGCCGACACGAAATTTGAATTCGGCCGCGATCGCGATGGGCGGATGATTCTGATCGATGAGGTATTAACGCCCGATTCGTCGCGTTTCTGGCCTGTCGATAGTTACGAAGTCGGTAAATCGCAAGCTTCGTTCGACAAGCAGTACGTGCGTGATTACCTCGAGAGCATCAAGTGGAATAAGCAGCCGCCCGCTCCTGAATTGCCGGCCGAAATCGCCCGAGCGACTACAGCTCGCTACCTTGAAGCTTATGAATTGCTGGTTGGCGAACCGTTGTAGCTAATGTCAGAAGCCCGACCGTGAGGGGAGGGCAGGACACACTGTAGTTGACTTGAAACACTAGAGTTGCCCTCGCTCACGCTCGGGGTTCTGACACAAGAATAAGGACAAAGTAGAAATGCAGATACGCCCCCGCCTGGAAGCACTAATTGAAGACATGCTTGACGGGCACATCCTGCTGGATGAAGCGCTCGAAGAATTCGAGAAGCTCTATATCCAGAAAGCCTACACGCGCAACAAGAAGCGGATCACGCACACCGCAATAGCGCTCGGGATTCATCGCAACACGATCTCGAAACGGGTGAATTCGTATCGCGCTCAGGAACGGAAGTCGAAACGATCTTCCGCCACTCAACACAATCCACGAAAGAGTCACTAGGCGTTGTTCGCGCTTTGGACAACCGTGCGGGAAGCGAGGTCTTCACTCGCGGCGAGCTGCCGAGTCGGACTCGTGCGTGGGCGATGAATAGCGAGGGCATCACCGGTAGCCCGGCGTGGTCTTTATCAATTAAGAGGAGCGTGGTCAGGGCTTATTTCGCTAAGATCTGTTACCGAAGGCTCAAGATTCAAGGAACTGGTGGATGTTCCTGGGTGATCAAGCACTGAACGCGCTTTGATCGCTAACGCGTCGGGCGAGAATGGCTTTTGAATAAAGAACACTCCGTCATCGAGCACGCCGTGCCGCACGATCGCGTCGTCCGTGAATCCTGACATGTAGAGAACGCGAGTATCCGGACGAATCGTTGCCACCTGTTCCGCAAGTTCGCGCCCGCTCATGTGCGGCATCACGACATCGGTGATCAGCAAATCGATCGCCCCATCGAATTCCTTGCACAGCCTCAAGCCTTCTTCACCATTGCTGGCCGCGAGCAACCGGTAACCCTGATCCTTGAGAATCTCTATCGCTAAGGTCCGCACAATGTCTTCGTCCTCGACAACCAGTATCGTTTCATTTCCGCGCGGCACAATATGCAAGTCGGCCGGCGCTTCCTCAGCGCGAACTTCATCGACTCTGGGCAGGTAGATTTTGAAAGTGGTGCCTTTGTTGACTTCGCTGTAGACCCAGATCGTTCCCTCGCTCTGCTTCACGATTCCATAGACGGTTGAAAGGCCCAGCCCCGTTCCTTTGCCCAACTCTTTCGTCGTAAAGAACGGTTCGAAAATTCGTGCCTGCGTCTCTGCGTTCATGCCACATCCGTTATCGGACACGGAAAGCATCACATAATTGCCCGCGCGAATAAAAACCTGCTGATTGCGATATGACTCCCTGAGGCTAATGTTAGTGGTTTGAATTGTGAGGCGGCCGCCTTCGGGCATCGCGTCGCGTGCGTTGACGCAAAGATTCAGCAGGATTTGTTCCATCTGTCCCGGATCGGCTTTGACCTGGCCCAAAGAGGGATCAAGAACCGTTTCTAGCACGATGTCTTCGCCGATCAAACGTCGCAGCATTTTCTGCATCTCCGGAATTACTGCGTTAAGATCCAGGACTTTGGGCTGCAGGATCTGCTTGCGGCTGAAAGCCAACAACTGTCGTGTCAGCGAGGCGGCGCGTTCACCTGCTTTTTTGATTTCCGTGACCTTTGAGTAGAAGGGGCTGTTGCTATCGAGTTCTCGCAGGGTCAGTTCGCTGTAACCGGTGATCGCCGTCAACAAATTGTTGAAGTCATGCGCGATCCCGCCAGCGAGTTTTCCGACCGCTTCCATCTTCTGAGATTGCCGCAACTGCTCTTCCTTCGCTTGCTCGCGTTCGATAAGGCTGACATTTTCGACCGCGGTCGCCGCGAGACTCGCCGCCATACGCATCGCGGTCGCGTGCTCCTGACGGTACTTTTCTGAATGATGCGCCTGGACTTCAACACAGCCGACCGTGCGTCCCATCACCGTCATCGGCGCTGACAAAGCCGAACGCGGCGTTTGATCGTCTGTCTCATCTCCGACAGCCACGACAGTCGGCGTCGCTTGCAGGGCCTGATGAAAATTATTGTCGATCAGAACATTGCCGGATTTGATAGCGCGGCCGGTTATGCCGTCACGAACCGGTATGTCGGAAACATCTTTCGGGTTGAATTCCTTGCCATCAGTCCAGCAGTAGGCGGGTCGACGAGTTTCTTTCTCTTGATCGTAAAGCGAAATTACCAGGCCCTCGCATGGTACGGAGACTAACGCGAAGTCACGCAAGGCGCGGAATATTGCGGTCAAGTCGCGCGCGTTGCCGAGGGTCCGTCCCAATGCCGCGATTCGTTCGACGAGTTGCTCGTAATCCTTAAGCGCGCGTTCATTGGCTTCCTGGAGCGACTCTTCGGCGCGAACTCGTTTGGTCACATCATGAATGCAGGTGTCAAAGTAGACGGTGTTGCCTTCATCATCACACACGGCTTTCGCATTCAAGTTAACCCAGATGGGGCTGCCATCTTTCTTTTTCCAGAGAATCTCTAATCCGTCGGCATCTCCTGAAGGAAATCTTTCGGCGATCAGATTGGCGCGCTGGCCGGGATAGAAATAAACATCACGTTCAAGATCGCATGTGAATATTTCTGCGGCTGAGTCGTAACCCAACATCTCAACAAAGGCGTCATTGGCCCGAACGATCTTTCCATCGACCGTCGAGCGGTAGATTCCCATCGTTGCGTTGTCAAAAATGCTGCGATGCTCCTTCTCAGACGCGACCAGCGCTTCTTCAGCCAACTGTCGATCGGCAATCTCGCGCTGGAGTCCTTTGTTGATGCTGACAATCTCGGCTGTGCGCGCGCCAACGCGTTGTTCCAGACCTTCGTTAAGATCAGTCATCTGCGCCGTTCGGACAGCGATGTCCCACATTTCAGCGACGCTGCGGCGAATGGCGACGAACAAGACGGCGTCTTCGAATAAGACCCAGCCCGCGTGCTCAAGCCAGCGCCACTGGCTCGACACCAACACGCCATACACGGACTGCGGCCAGAAAATTCCCCGCAGGATATGGTCGAGCGCTACTACGACTGTCGCGGGAATCAAAACCCTGCTGTCACGATAGAATGCGAGAAAGGCCAGCGAGCCGAATACATGGAAGTGTGTCTCAATGCGGCCGCCGGTCAAATGTATCAGCAGACCGGACATCATCATCTGCGCGGTCGCGATAACATACCGTGTCATCGGCGCGCCGGGCTTTTTGACCGCGAGCGCGATTGGAAAGATGTTGATTGCGCCACCGAGAAAAATCGCTGCCCAGACGTGAATGTGTGTCTGGCTGGTCGTGCCGACCCAGGTCCGGGGTGAGATCCATAATGCCGCCGCAATGCCCGCGACCCATTGCACCGCCATGAGCACCGCAAACATTCGATCCGTGTCCTGGTAGATCGCCTGCTGGTGCGCCGCGAAATTTTCTTCCGCGCGCTGAAACGTTCCTGGCGAAACGATCGCGTTATCTGTTGTGTGAACCATGATCTGGCATGCGGCATTCATCTGCGTCGAACAGTGGACATCCGAAAACCAACGTGCGGTCGAGTTGAGAGATGCCTTTATTGACTTGCGCTTCAATAGCACTGCGGCCCGCGTTGTCACCCGTCTGTCCGCGCGATTCAGTTATGCCGCCTTGAAATACAAGCCTTCCTTCTCTGTCATAAACCATGACTTGTCCTGAAACGTGTGCGTCGAAGCGCTTCGCTTCGGTCCCATCTTCATCATTCAAGACCGTGACTCCCGGAGTCGCTGATGCGCTCTGCCAGAGATCGGTCCGGTCCCAATCCCTAGGCACGCCACGTGGTTTGACGAACAGCACAAACGCTTTGAGCCGGCCCTCAGTATGGGTCATTAGCTTCGAGAGTTCTTCGACCGTCGCCCTCGTGCACGGACACTTCGGATGGGCCAGCATCACTAGTGTGTACCCGTCGGCACGTGTTACGTGACTGTCAGCGGGCCACTGAGCAGGCGCCACCGCGGCCTCGCCCGGTCGATGGTTATAAGACCAGACCAACGCCATGCCGCACGCGACTGCGGAAAGCCACACGACGATCATAAAAGCAAACAAAAAGCGCCGAAACATAAGAAGCCAAAAGTTGCGATCAAATGTGAAGTGATTATCGGGGGGAAAGGCAAGTGTCGGTGTTACTTGTGCCAAACTCGTGAAGAGAGTCGGGCGTCCGACTAATCCATCATACGAAATTGAATTGCTTGCTGCCAAGCATTTTGTTTCTGTCCGGTTGAGATCGCCCTCGTCCGGTTTCATGTTTCGCGCCTTTTCCTACTGCGGTGCGCCGTTATCGCTGTCAGAATTTCGGACACGGTAGAGCTGCGTCATGTTCATACACTCATGAAGAATACTTGTTTTCGGGATTTTTAGCGCATCCGGAGATGGCATTGCGGTTGCTGAGGCGCAAGACGAGTATTCAACTTGCTCTACCGAGAGGAATCCATTATGCCAAACCTTCACGATCAAAGAGGCAAGATCGGTTACATCATTCTGTGGCTGTTGGGAGTGCCGGCGAGTATTTTGATTCTGATTTTTTTGTTGCGGGGCTGCACTTGATTTCCGGGGCGCGGGCACCTCGCCCGCGCCAAACCTATTATTGGCTCATTGAATCCCAAACCACTTTCGCAGTCTTTGCGATTGTGCCTTCGCGCGTTGCTTCATCGGCGGCCGAGTCAAATCCCAATCCGCTCAGCCCTACTGTTACCCCATAGTCTGCTCGTTCCAGGCTGTTCCGGAAACATCCTTGCCCTCGAACTTGCCCTTCGCGCTTGCGACGCCTTCGTACACGCTCCCGACACCGGGAAACTCTTGTGAATCCACCAAACTCTTAACGATTATTGTCGCTTCAAACGCGGGAATCTCCACCTTCAAAGTCATGAAGTAGGTGATATGCGAATCGGGGCTCGTCCACGGTTCGGTGGGCGTGACAAACGAGTTCACGAAATAGGTGGTTCCGTCCTTTCTCTGCACTGTCGCAAAGCTCTTAAGTTTCTGGCCCAACTTCGGCGGATCAACCGAATAGTTCGAAACACATACACCATTATCCAGCTGCAGGTCCTGAAGTATCCATTTCGGGCGGTCAGTCTTTGTTCCGAACAGGCCGTATTCGTGATCCATCCAGGTGACGCCCGTTACGTCAAACTTCTGATCACCGATCGTGATGCTGCCCGACGCCTTAAGTCGAGTCAGCGAGTAGTAAAAATTGTTCTTTTCCAAAGTGGGTTTCGGGGGAGGAGCGGGCTGCACGCCCGTGCCCCACACGATAAACGGCAAGCCCTCCTGTTGAAGCTGCAAGTTGAACGTGGCCACCGTCTTGGTCTTAGCGTCAACCAACTTCGCCGTCACGGACATATTCGTCGGATCACTCTGCGGCGCTTGCATGGACACATCTCCGAGCTTGACGAACCACTTCTTACTCGGGTCATGCTCGGCCCAGGTGTTAGGATTAAAATCCGAGACGGTGAGGGTCTTTTGAAAATGGGTTTTTTGCTTCACGTCGGTCAGCATGACTTCCGTGAACCCAAGGGTGAATCCTTCTGCGCCAAACGAGGCGGCATTGATCTCGAAGCCGAAAGTTCGGTCTGCGGCTTTCAGCGTGCCGGTATGCCACCACCATTCGGTTGGGGCGCCAAGATGCAAATACTGGTCAGCGGGAAGATGGATCGGGGACTTCGACGGGTCAATCGGTGTCGGCTCGTCGCTCGCCGCTTCGGCGCCGCTTTTGTGGTGCCCGAAGCCCTTCACGGGACGTATAGAGTCGAATGTGTTTTTCGTGTCTGCTGCTTTCATAGTGGTCGTCCTTTTGTTCTTCTAGCTGTTCTCCTGACAACTCGAGATGATTGGAGATAGCAATCCGGCTATGGCGCATTTCAAGATGCCATTGCCGGTGTTCTATGATTATTCTGGGAGGATCGTTACCGCCAATCGATTGCTTCCAGTCTCCTGAGCACTAACCGCCAACCCCATCGATGAAGCGGTGCCCAGCATCAAGGTGTATTTCTTAGACGATGCGTCCGAGCACAGAAGCACATACATTGCCGGTACGTATGAATAACTGCTTATCTTTGTCAGAACACCTGTTCCATCGTTAAAGTCAAAACTAATATCTTTATCACTGGCGATGGACAGTACTGCTTCCCCTGTTAGAGGATCGACCTGTTTATAACTTCCTACAAAATTCTCCAATGCAACAGGATTGAAACGCGTGTAGCCACTCACCTCAGTAGTTCCTATTGTTCCAGTAAAGCTTGTCAATTTCCCTTCATCGCATTCTCTGGTAAACACGAGATTGAGTACGTTAGGCATAATTAATGTTGTCCCGTCAAACTGAGTATCGAAATCGAATGGATAGGCGCTTGCGGTGACTCCATCCATGGATATATTGATTTCTATCGCTGCGTAATAGGGCAGAAGAGGTGAAGGTGAATATTCGGTTGTGTCAATGGAAATAAAAGCACCAGTCCCCATGCCTGTTTCCATTGGATAATAACCTGTAAAAGGCACCAATTCACTGCAGTCGGGTAATGCAATATCAGGAGACGATTTATCCCCAGACTCATTCGTCGCATTCTGCATTGAGGAAATGATCGCTTCCATTTTGTCGTGAAAGTCAGCCAACTTTTGGTGTTGGATCGCTACACTTCCATTTGTCTTGATATTCATCTGGTTTTCTCCTCTTCGTTTCCTTGGCTCCGGCAAAAACGGCGTTGCCGTACCGCTTAACGATTAAGTTCGCGCGGCGGTGCAAATCAAACCGCCGACCGCCGCATCGAGCGCTTTGCCGAGCAGCTTCCAGGCTGGGGCGTTCCTCCGAGAGGAACCATTTCCTTGACTCCTGATTGGCGAAGCTTGATCGTGGAAAATCAAGAAGGTGCGAGGCCTCGTGCGAACGCGCGCATTATATTCCGCTTTAGCAAGAAATCAAGCTAAATCAGAAGTAACACTGTTGGGAATAGGGTTTACCGAAAGCCAGAATTGTCTCTTTTGTGGTTCTCCTGAAGAAAATTTGGATTTCTTAGTCGCCCGAGCCTTGAGTTGGATTAGTTGGGTCTGGATTCAAGTCAATCACCTCTCAAGTGGGGTTAGTAGAATATGAGGTGTGGTTAATCACAGCCGGATGTGAGGAAGTCACATCTGGATTGGATGAACTCGGATCCTGATTTCAATGACTGCGGATTAGCGTCAAATAGTTCTGCTGGTGGGTTCACTATCAATTAGTCCTGGTCAGCGTTGCCTGGCGGCCGGAAGATAATGACTTCGAATCCGATTAAAGTTAATCGCCGAAGGCTGAATCCAGAGTGTCAGTCGTCCGCTGCGTGGGGCCAATGCTCCCGGCCGGCCCGAAAAGACTAATCAACCCCTCGGTTGACAACCCTCAAGCCTTAAACTATATTTCTTAGCACTCATAACTCCAGATTGCTAAAGGCTGGGAAAGTTAAAGAGCAGTTCTTTTTCGTAAGGTTGTGTCCAAATTCATCGACTGAGAGGAGCAAGACAGAAGTATGGCAGTCAATATCAGGCCGCTTCATGACCGCGTTATCGTGCGCAGAATTGAAGAAGGCGAGCAGATTCGCGGAGGGATCATTATTCCCGATACCGCAAAGGAAAAACCCCAGGAGGGTGAGGTCATGGCGGTAGGCGAGGGCAAGTACCGCGAAGACGGCAGTCGCCAATCCCTGGATGTGAAGGTCGGCGATCGAGTTCTATTCGGCAAATACAGCGGATCAGAAGTGAAACTCGACGACCATGAGTTCTTAATCATGCGCGAAGACGAGATTCTGGGAATCATTCAACGCGCGGCTGCGGGCAAGAAAGGCGGCAAGTAGTCGAAAGACTCGACGCGTCTGTCCAAGCGGCAAAAACGAAATCTAATTAGGAGAAAAGACGAAAATGGCAAAGCAAGTAGTTCATGGCGAGGAGTCACGTTCCGCGATTCTACGCGGAATTAATCAACTCGCCGACGCAGTCAAGATCACGCTCGGCCCCAAGGGCCGCAACGTCGTGATTGACAAGAAGTTCGGTTCGCCGACGATCACCAAAGACGGAGTGACCGTGGCGAAAGAAATCGAGTTGAAAGACAATCTGGAGAACATGGGCGCACAGATGGTTCGTGAGGTCGCTTCCAAGACTTCCGATGTTGCCGGCGACGGCACAACCACGGCGACCGTGCTGGCGCAATCAATCTTTAAAGAAGGTGTCAAGACAGTTGCCGCCGGCGCCAACCCCATGGCCCTCAAGCGCGGGATCGATAAGGCAGTAGAGCGCGCGACGGAAGAGATTCATCGTTTGGCGAAACCGGTTAAGGGCGACATGATCGCCCAGGTCGGAACGGTTTCCGCAAACGGCGACGCCACGATCGGCGGCATCATCGCGAAAGCGATGGACCAGGTCGGCAAAGACGGTGTGATCACCGTCGAAGAGTCGCGCACGATGGAAACATCTTTGGAAGTGGTCGAGGGAATGCAGTTCGACCGCGGCTACCTCAGTCCCTATTTCGTGACTGACGCCGAGAGAATGGAAGCAAGTTTGGAAAACGCTCTGATTCTGATTCACGAAAAGAAGATCAGCTCGATGAAGGATCTGCTGCCACTGCTTGAACAGATTGCCAAGATGGGCAAGCCTCTGCTGATTATCGCGGAAGACGTCGAAGGCGAAGCGCTGGCGACTTTGGTCGTCAATAAACTGCGCGGCACACTTAATGTTGCCGCGGTCAAGGCGCCTGGCTTCGGCGACCGCCGTAAAGCCATGCTCGAAGACATCGCGACGTTGACGGGCGGTAAGACGATCAGCGAAGACCTCGGTATCAAGCTCGAGAACGTTCAGGTTTCAGATCTCGGACGCGCCAAGAAGATCACGATCGACAAAGACAATACGACGATCGTGGAAGGCGCCGGCAAGCAAGCCGACATTGAAGGTCGCGTCAAGGCAATCAGGGCGCAGGTAGAAGAGACGACGTCCGACTATGATCGCGAGAAGCTGCAAGAGCGTCTGGCGAAGTTGGTCGGCGGCGTCGCGGTAATTAAAGTCGGCGCGGCGACTGAGACCGAGATGAAGGAAAAGAAAGCTCGGGTCGAGGACGCAATGCATGCAACCCGCGCGGCTGTGGAAGAAGGCATCGTTCCCGGCGGTGGCGTCGCCTTAGTGCGGGCCGCGAGAGTGCTGGAAGATGCGAAAGCAGTCATCGGACGAGGAGGCGACCCCGACGAACAGATTGGTGTTGCGATCGTGCGTCGCGCTTTGGAAGAGCCTCTCCGCCAGATCGTTCAGAACGCCGGCAAAGAGGGCGCGGTCGTTGTCGAGAAAGTACGCAACGATAAGAACGATAACTACGGCTTCAATGCTCAAACTGAAGTATACGAAGATCTCGTGAAAGCGGGTGTCATCGATCCGGCCAAGGTTACGCGCACCGCGTTGCAGAACGCAGCGTCGATCGCGGGCCTGATGCTCACCACCGAAGCAATGATTTCGGAGATTCCTGAAGAGAACCAGGCTCCGATGCCAGGCGGCGGCATGGGTGGTATGGGCGGCGGCATGGGCATGTAGGCCAGCCGCTAATCCAATCATCGGGACCGCGGCTTCGCCTCAGATGGGAAGCCGCGGTTCTGCTTTTTAGGAGGAATGAACTATGGGCAGCAAGAACACTTCGCCGTTTCCGGGTAAGAAGAAACCTTCGCCAACTCCCAGACCGAAACCAACGAAGACAAGCGCAGGGGGCGGTGGCGGCGGACCCGCAACGCCCCCAAAGGAAGATTGCTGGGACTTTGGGTTGGTGTCTATCACGGACGGCGCAGCTGAAGCTAAGACAGGCATGAGCGTCGACGGGATCCCGCAGGGGTCTCGAGTCATGATTCACGCTGACATTGGAGTGCTCGGATATGCCCCTGCGGCGGCGTCGACAAGAATAATCGCCGCTCAGCGAAAGACAGAAGGAACGTTGAATGGACACGTGACGTCAACGAATTCCGGAGGAGCTGTATTTGTTCACCTTTGCCTTTCATGAACCAAACACATGGCACGACCTTCCCGACAATCACGTTTCGTTTTTGGCTCTCTAGTTTGCAATGTGTGCTCTTACGGCCTCAGCGGCCGATGTGGTGGCGAGGCCTCAGCGACCCCGGAGTCATTTACTCTAAGCGACTCGTCGGTTATCGGTTGCCTTGACTCTTCCCGGCAACGGGTGCATTTAGCTGATCTCCATGGCCGGCCGAAGCCAGAAAAACAAAAATCGCGACATTCAGAGATCAAGTTGCCTCCATTCATCCCGCAGATTTGTACGGGTCTAGGTCAAATACCTCAGCTGGAAGGCGACCAACTATTTGCCGTTTCTCTCAGTACGATTTTGGGGGAAGAAGGAAGAGTCAAATATAAGTCGGGCCAAACGTTAAGACGTGCGCTGGGGCTTCCGCGAGGTGCACGGCTCCTTCTCATCGGAAGCACAAAGGACTATACAATCGAGAAGTTGTGGACGACCTCAGACTCTGCAGATGTCTGGCGTCGAATCGCTAACCTAGGGTTTGAGTGTTCGACAGCCCTTACTTACTCCGTATGGGATGAGCATCCGAAGTTCGATCAGATTTTCAATCAGGAAAAGAACCTCATCACGCACGATATATTATTGGCCAACAGCGTGATTTCGATTCCGTTCTTGTTTTTCTACGATGATAGAGATTATGGGGAAGTTCTATCGTGGCTGAAGACACATAAGGACGTCCGAAAAATCGGAATTCTAGCTCAATTCAAAAAAAAGAATGCAGCATTCGACGAGGTGGTTAGAGACATGCATCGCTTGGAGAAAGACGTACCGCGATCGCTGCATTTCTTAGTCGTAGGTCCTTCTACGGCAGGCAGAATCCAACGCCTTTTCAACGAGTTTTCGCGCGTAACGATCGTTACAAGTGAACCGGCCTCTAAGGCAGTGTGGACTCACCGAACTCGAACCGATCTAACTCACGTCCGAGCCGATATCCGAATACCTAAAGCGACTTTGGCCGCAAATAATATCGAAATGTATAGGAAGTTCTGCTCGCGAGTTCGACGGGCGAAGCGCGCACACCTGCATTCTAGTGCGCGGTCCAAGCCGCTTCTCTCCAGAATATCAGTTTAGCAATCGTTGGATGACGCTTGTTTAGATTCGGTCCAACAATGAGAGTTGAGTACAACGTCACGCTGGCGGAAAGGTTTCTCTATTTCGAACGTTCGCTTTTGCGCGCTTAGCCCTTTACGTTAACCTCGTCACCGATGCGCTCGGACTCTTCATCTACTGCCTTCTCTCCGATCAAGACTCGGACTTCGTGCGTTAGGGCGTCACCGCTGAGGAGGATCAGATCGTCTTGTTGCTTTGTTCCATCGAGCATGACGCTGGCGACGCCTCGACACAGAGACTGGGGGTTCTCTACCTTAATCCGATATGTCGTTCGTCCGTGCCGATAGGTGATTTCAAATTCCCGCCAGCCGCGGGGAATGCACGGATCGATGCGCAATCGATCTCCCTGCAACTTAAATCCGAGAATGTTTTCCAGCGCCGCCCGGTACATCCATCCGGCTGAGCCGGTGTACCACGTCCAGCCGCCACGCCCGGTGTGCGGCGGCACTGCATAGACATCGCCCGGGGCGACGTAAGGCTCCACTTTGTATTTGTGCAGACCGGCGCGAGTCGAAGCGTGATTAATCGGGTTCAGCAGAGCAAACAACTCTCCCGCCCGATCACCGTCGCCAAGCATAGCAAACGCGATCACGGTCCAAATGGCAGCATGGGTGTATTGGCCTCCGTTTTCCCGGACGCCGGGCACGTAGCCCTTCACATATCCCGGATCAAGTTTCGTTTGGTCGAAAGGCGGCGTAAACAAAATGATCAATCCTTCTCCGCGTTGCACCAGGTATTGGTCCACGGAAGCCATCGCCCGCGAGGCCCGATACGAATCAGCAACGCCCGACATGACGGCCCATGTTTGTGCAATCGAGTCAATGCGGCATTCATCATTCTGGGCGGACCCCAACGGAGTGCCGTCGTCAAAATATGCACGACGATACCAGTCTCCGTCCCAGGCCCTTTCCAGACCCTCCTTCAATTTATCCAGATAGCCTGTGTAACTTGCTCCCCGGGTTTTCATTTTGTATCGCTCGCACAATGGCGCAAAGCCGGCCAGCACCGTCGCCAAGAACCAGCCCAGCCAAACACTCTCGCCGCGCCCTCCCGCGCCCACGCGATTCATTCCGTCATTCCAATCGCCCGACCCCATCAGCGGCAACCCGTGTTCACCCAGGGTCAAGCTGCGATCGATGGCCCGCGCGCAGTGTTCGATTACGGTTCCGGTTTCAGTAGAGATCGCAGGTTGCAGATAACTCTCAACCTGATCAGGTTTTAGTTGTTCTGCTTCGAGAAACGGGACCGATTCCTCAAGCACAGAGTAGTCACCGGTAGTATTCACATAGGACGAAACTGCGTAAGGAAGCCAAAGCAAATCGTCCGAAAATCGCGTGCGAATGCCACGGCCGGTTGGTTCGTGCCACCAATGCAACACGTCGCCTTCTTTAAACTGGCGCGACGAGGCCCGCAAGATTTGCTCGCGCGCGATCTGCGGCTGGGAATAAAGGAGGGCCATCACATCTTGCAGTTGATCGCGAAAACCAAACGCGCCGCTGGACTGATAAAGAGCTGAGCGTCCACGGACGCGGCACGACAGTGTTTGGTACAACAACCATCGATTGACCAGCGTATCCATGGAAGCATCGGGCGTCTTAATCTCGATCGTGCCCAGCGTTTGATCCCAGAATCCCAGTAAGCGCTCGAAGGCTTCGTTGACTTCATGCGGACTACGAAAACGCGCGTTAATTGCGCGAGCCTGTTCAATTGATTCAGCCTGGCCCAACAGAAAGATCACTTCACGAGCTTCACCCGGCGCCAATTGGATTGTCGCCTGGATCGCAGCACAAGGATCCAAGCCAGCGCCGTCCCGGCCGGCGAGTCTGGTGTGGCGCAAGGCCTCCGGCTTGGCCAGGCTACCATTGCGGCCAATGAACTCTCTTCGGTCACACGTCATCGTAACCTGCCGCTCGTTGGTGCCCGCGAACGTGATGCGATTGGCAAACTCGTTGTTATAAGAATTGCGAGCGAAGATTGCGCCTTCGGTTTCCTCCAAATCAGTCACGACGTGCATGGCAGAAGCTTCCCGGTTAACTCCCAGGACCAGTTCGTGGTAACTCGTCACCGAAAGCCGCCGTGGCCGATCGGTGCGGTTGCGCAGCCGTAATAGTGAAATCTTCACCGGCGCATCGAGCGGCGCAAACAACAGCAGTTCCTGGGATATCCCGTGACTGGCATGTTCGAAGACGCTGTAGCCCTGGCCGTGTCGCACGACATAGGCCGCGGCTTCGCGAATTGGCAACGGTGTCGCTGTCCACGTCTTTCCAGAGTCTTCATCGCGAATGTAAATCGCTTCGCCGGGTGGATCGCTGACGGTATCGTTTGACCATGGTGTCAAACGATTTTCATGACTATTAATAGACCACGTAAATCCGCCGCCCGTTTCGGTCACCATGAATCCGAAATCTTCGGAGTTAGCGATGACGTTGGACCAGGGCGCCGGTGACCACTGTCCTTCGCCAAGCGTGGAGACATACTCGCGACCGCCATGCACGAAGCCGCCAATACCGTTGAAAAATGAGACCTTGGGTTGAGCGAGCGAGGACTCGGGAAAACTCTGCGCGCCGACTCGCGGCTGAAAAGGTGGCGGCGTTTGTTCTTCCGCAGGTCGCCACGTGAGTTGATCTTCGAGAGATCCTCTTTCGCTCACAATTACCACTCTCGCCACGGTATGGAGCAGGATGCGCTCGTCCTCGGGGATCATGTCTGAGCGCCGGATAAAGATGCCGCCCGGAGTATCCAACAAAGCCTGGTCTCCCGAGCTGCGCACTACCAACTGCAGTGAGTCCTGGAGCGATTGTGCGTATCCGGTTGGATGATCGTTAAGAATGACCAGATCGAATTGCAGCCCCTTGGACCGGAGATACTGATGAGCGCGCAAAAGTTGTCGCGCCATGGCCACGTCTTCTTCACGCTCCAGCCGCAGGATGACGATCGGCAAGTCACCACTAATCCCATGCGCCCAAAGACCTGACTGCGTTAGCTTGTTAAGGGCGAGCACATGCGGCCGAGGGCGCAGCGAAGAATCCGGATACAAAATGCGGCCGGCGAGTCTTTGAAAAAGATGCGCCTCGTCCGGATCGATGTGCAGATGATTCATTTCGACCTGGGCGCGCGTCCAGGCAAGGCGCGATTCCCGCTCAAAGATATTCGCGTCGCGGTACTTTTCCGCCAACATCACGGCCTTCTCTCGAGAATCTGCCAGGCCGGTAGTGAAAACGATCTGCACGGTTTGGTTCGGCTGTAGTCGGACGCGACAACGAAGACTGAAAATCGGATCGAGAACCGCACCCACGGTATTCGATAATGGTCGATCTTCCACGATTGCGATGGGGTCCGCAGTGGTATGGCCCCGGCCCAGGAACCGCGAGCGGTCGGTCTCGTATTGGATCCCGGCAATGTTTTCGGTGGAAGCAGCCATCACGTGCACTCCCCAAACGGGCGCATCTTCCGCTGAACGCGGACGTCTTCGGGCGAACAGGGCCTGCTGTGGTGGATAGAATTGGGTCTCCACGAAAAGATTGCTGAAAGCAGGATGGGCCAGGTCGCTGGCAAACGGCGCAAGAACGACCTCGGCATAACTGGTGAGTTCGATTTCGCGAGGTCGAGCAGAATAGTTTGTGACCGACACTCGTCGAAGTTCGCAATTGTCTTCGCCTGAGACAATGACTTCCAGGTGCGTCACGATGCTGCTGTCGCGTCGCCAGAAATCCGCCTTGTCTTCCGAAAACGCTACTTCGTAAGTATCGGCCTTTGAGCACACCGGCTGATAACCAGTTGACCAGACTGAGCCACTGCGAACATCGCGGACATAAACAAAGCTGCCCCAGTTGTCGCGAGTGGTGTCCGCGCGCCACCGGGTGACGGCCAGCGGCCCGCTCATCGAATAACCCGCACCTGCAGTCGTGACCATTACGCTATAAGTTCCATTCGATAACAGTTGGGTACGAGGCGTCGGCAGATCGGGGCTGTCATATGCGCGGGTCACTAAACCTGTAAGAGTGCGAACGACGCGGCCGGTCAGAACTTCTTCGGCGCGCGGATGCACCGCATGCACTCCGCGGGGAATGCGTTCTTGTAAAAGCAATTCGGTGGCGCGCACTGCCGGATCGCTATGAAAGCGATTCTGCATGACTCTCTGGTTCAATAAATTGTCCAGGGCAATGAGACTCATCCCCTGATGATGCGCCATGTAAGCACGCACCAGAGTGGAGCGCTCACCTTTCTTGACTCTCTCAGGTGTAAAGTCGAGCGCTTCGTAAAAACCATAGCGTGAGAGCGCACCTTCACGTTCGAGCACGTGAAGATTCTCCATCGCCTGAAGCGGACATACGCTTGACGCCAGGATCGTTGAGTAAGGGGAGACGACCAGATCTTCAATGAGCCCTCGTTTCAGGCCCAATCCGGGCACGCCGAAGGGGCCGTATTGATAATTGAGCTGAAGATCGCGCGCTGAATAAGCGGACTCGGAAATTCCCCAGGGCACCCCGCGCTCATGGCCATATTCGATCTGTCTTGAAACTACTGCCTCATAGGTTTCTGCGAGTAAGGTTTCGGAATAATTTCGCATAACCAGAAGGGGCATGAGGTACTCGAACATTGTCCCGGTCCATGAGATGAGCGCACGGCCGCCATCGACCGCTGTTAATTGGCGGCCCATGCGGAACCAATGTTCCTGCGGGACATCACCTTTGGCGATGGCAACAAAACTCGCCAACCGCGCCTCGGACGCGAGTAAATCGTAGAAAGAATTGTCGTCGCGGCCCTCGCTTACGTTATAGCCAACGTTGAAGACTTTGCGTTCCGGATCCAGGAGGAACTTGAAATCGGTCTCGTCCACGACACGCGTCGAGGTCTGCGCTATTTTGGCGAGCCGCGCCGTTAACGTCCTGGCAGCTTCCGCCCCTTGCTCCATCGCGCTCGTGAGCTGACCAATGGAAGCCAGCATTCCAGCTTCGTCTTCTTTTATGGAGTTTGGTTGCTCAAGTTCTGCTCGCCACGCGGCGAGTTCAATTAATACGCTGTCGCAGGTCTCGGAGATGTGCGCCAGTGATGGCACCTGTTCCAGTTTCTGTGCAATTACTTTCCACCGGGTCGATGCGATGTCCGCGACGGTGAACACCGAACTCGCCGGTCCCCAGGGCGCCAACAAATGCAGATCGCGACGGTAGGCCCGCACTTGATGAAGAAACGAACCGGCCCACCAGCGCAGATCAGAAAACTCATCTTTGCCGTACTCATGCGCCAGCGCGGCCACAATGTCATCAATGATTGCGGCGTGCTCATTCAACGAGTCTATTAGTTCGCTCCATCCGGTAAGCGACTCCGGAAGTTTGCCGGCCAGCAAGCCGGAGCATCCCTGAACTTCACCGCGAAGTTGCTTGATCGTTATCGCGTCCGTGCGCTGCAGCGACGCCGCCAGTTGTGAACTCTCGCCGGCAACCGCGTCCACCGTGTCTTGCAAACCGGTGATCACGCGGGCGTTGAATAATTCCTCGTCCGGAAGTTCAAGGCATGCTTGTTTGAGAGCGATCAGGTGGCCACAGAGATTGCCGCTGTCCACCGCCGACACATAGTGCGGCCACATTGGCTGCAAGGTGTGGGTGTCATGCCAGTTGAAAAGGTGACCGCGAAATTTTTGCAGTTTCTCGACGCTCTCGAGGGTAAATTCCAGGCGTTCGATTAGCTCGACCAAACCAATATAGCCAAAGTCATAAGCCGAGAGCGTCGACAGCATTAAGAGACCTATGTTCGTCGGCGAAGTGCGATGCGCGATCACTTGCGGCTCTTCCTGCACATTATCGGGGGGCAACCAATGGTCTTCATCTCCGACGAAAGTTTGAAAGAATCGCCACGTCCGCCGGGCCACGCTGCGCCCGTGACGCCGCTCTGCGACCGGAAGCTCTCGAATTTGTTCGATGTGCCGGCGACTCACGAGGAATGCGACGAGAGGCGAAACGATCCAGGCAAGAATGAATGGCACAGCAACCGGCAGCGCGTGCAAGCGAAGTACGACGACCAGGACCAATGCTGCGAAAGCGATTGCGCCAGCGGGCCACATGAATCCGATGAAGGATGGCAAATCGTGCTTACTGGATTTTTCGGCACGCGCCGCAGTCATCCATTCAAGCAGGTGCTTTCGGGAAACGGACCTGCGGTGTAGCGTACGAACGATCGCATCGATCATCAGATATGCTTGATGAGCAAGAAAAACGATCTCCAGCGCCAGCTGGACCGTATTCGTGCGCAAGTCGCCCCAAACGCTCCAGAAATGGCTGGTCCAGGGAACGCCGCGTGGATGAATAAGCAGGCCCGTGGTTACGTGTGCATAGACAGGAAATGCCAATACCAATAATGCGAAGATCGTCCACCAGGTAGGGCCGGGAAGAATTGTCCAGCCCGCAATCAGCAGCAACGTAAGCGTCGGCGCCAGCAAGCTGCGGCGCAGGTTATCGAGAATCTTCCAACGCGAGATCGCTGTTATGCGATTTGGCTTCTTATTGCCCTGGGCATCGGGTACGCGGCGACCCAGCCAACCGGCGATCTGCCAATCACCGCGCGTCCATCGATGCTGGCGCATTGCGTAAGTGGCATAGTTAGCAGGATAGTCGTCAAAGAACTCAAGGTCGGTAACCAGCGCCGCCCGGGCAAAGATCGACTCGAACAGATCGTGACTCAGCAAGGTCTCAGCCGGCACGCGGCCACTCAGAGCCTGCTCGAAAATATCGACATCGTATAAACCTTTACCGGTGTAAATTCCTTCGCCAAACAGATCCTGATACACATCCGACGCGGCAGTCGTGTACGGATCAATCCCTGTATTCCCAGAGAAGACCCGAGCAAAAAATGAACGTGAGGCGCTCTCTAGTGAGATGCTCACGCGCGGCTGCAAAATTCCGTAGCCTGCCGTAACCCTTTCCCCGGCCTCGTCCCAGCGCGGATGATTCAGCGGGTGCAGGGCCGCGCCGATCAAACACCTGGCAGCGTCGCGGGGTAATTGCGTATCGGCATCAAGCGTGATCACGTAACGGATTTGCGCGAACAGTTCATCGGCGCCGGTAGTGAAGACAAAGCTCGTGTCGCGCGCGCCACGCAGCAGTCTATTCAGCTCGTGCAACTTGCCACGCTTTCGCTCCCAGCCGATCCATTTCTGCTCCGTCTCGCACCATTGACGGCGCCGGTGAAACAAATGAAATCGAGAGGATTTGTCTTCCTTGTACCGGCGATTGAGTCCGTCGATGCCTTGCTGTGCTGCCTCAAGAATTCGCTTGTCGTCGGGCAGTTGTTCGCTCGCGGCATCGGCGAAATCTCCGAGCAGAGCAAAATACAAATGTTCGTCTCGATTCGCGAGATAGGCGATCTCCAGCTTATCGATCAGGGTTGCCACCGTTGATTCGTCAAGCAGAATCACCGGCACTACCACCATGGTGCAGCCTTCGGCTGGAATGCCCTTTGACAGGTCAAGTTTCGGAAGTAGTCTTGGCGGAAGGATGTGAGTGACGTCCCAGTTGAGGACGCTAACGATCAGATCGCTCGTCGGAATTAACGCGAGCACAGCGCCAATGATCGTGATCACGATGCCGGCCCCGGAGTAAACCATTGCCGCCACCAGAAGAGTGATGAACAGCAGGCTGACCAGGCTCAGCGTTCCCAAATAGGCTGTCGTTGCATGCCGCTCTATCGCTCGGAACACACGTTCGCCCATCCGGGGGCGGTAGCCAACGTGCTGTTCCAATCGCGTGATGCCGCTATCGATCAGGAAATAACCCACATGTGAGTGCGCGGCGTCTTCGTTGGCTTTGCGTGCGGCTTGCGCCAGCTCCAGCACTGCTTGTGCGATCTCCAGTTCACTCTTCTTAGCACCTTTACTGACTCTCTCGATCGCATGGCGATAGCGGTCGCGAGTGGCAAAATCCATCCGTGCATAAACACCCGCCGGATCTTTTCTCAGCTCTGGATCGATTAGGCTGACTTTTTCAAAGAAGTCCCTCCAGTCAAGCGTTGAAAGAAGGCGCATGCTGGTGATGATGTTGCCAACTGTAAGCTGGGCAGCAGCCTGACGGTGATGCTCTTCGTGAACTATCTCTTCTAACGAAAGTCCTTCTTTTCTCAATCGCTGCTCGAGCCACTCAATTACCGTCATCACCGCAGGATCCTGATCGCGCAGGCGCTGAGTTAGCTGTACCACGAAGGTGCGGCCCAATTGCTTGCGACTACGAGGCAGGAGCGAAATCAGGTCCGCCGGCTGCCGCTGGACCGACTGGAGCATTTTGTCGGCGAGCGTGTCGGCTTCGTCGCGCTCGTTACGCGACGACGCAATGCGACCGGTCAAGCGGCGGAGGTTTTCGACCAACGCGAGTCGCAGACTGATTGGCACCGCCCACAACTCGCCCAGCGAGAGCGGAGAAGCCTTCTGATAGGCATTAATGAAACGACGCAGCGTCTCTGTGTCGAGATGGCTGTCGGTGTGGGCAATCAACGCAACCGCGAAGGCGTAAATGCGTGGGTAGTTTCGAGATGGACCATCGGCGAGTTTGGGCAGTTCCCGGTAATAACCCTTTGGTAGGTCTTCGCGGATTTCACGGACCTGATCTTCGACGATGTGAAAATTGTCTACCAGCCACTCAGCCGCGGGAGAGATGACATGTTCCCTGCGAATCGACTCGGCCAGCGCATGGTAAGCCGCCACCAGCGCGCGCGCGTTTTCTTCCAAACGCGGCAGAAGATGATTAGTGTGCCGCGGTTTGTCAGCAATCTTGTGTTCCGCGGCGAGCGTCGCGGCGAACTGCTCGAGACGCTCGATGCTGTAAAGCTCGTCGCGAATCGGCAGATCGCCATCGCTAACACCGCGGAGTCTTCGCATTACATCTGACAACAATGAAGCCATCGCTCTCAGCAAGACGAATAGATGACGGGGGATGGGGCAAGAATATCACGGGCATCCACCGTAGCGAGACTATCGGCGCGTACTCTCTAGACAAACGCTCCTACAGTTGGCCTTTATCTTCGTCTGAATTTTATGTCCGAGGATTTCTGCTTGGCGGATCAAAATCTGGATCTGATCGTTTCCAGGCTGCATTTTTACCGCTAGCTGAAGAAAACATTGCCCGCTTGAATTCAATACAGCGATTTTTGCTTACCCCTGATTTCGGTTCGTAAATCTCAATTAACAACTTCGCCGCAGATGAGGAGCAATCGCAGTACCATGATCGGTATCAGAAGCCCGAGCGTCAGCGAGGGCTGTTTACGTAGGGAGCGTCCTGGTGTGGATTGGTTTCTGTTCGTGGCTTTATCGTGGTTTGCTTTGCAGACGAATCAGCGAAGCCAAATCACGAGATCGGTGGCAGATGGTTCGTCGACTGCGTGGCCAAAGCCGCGCTGGAAATGAGAGCCCAGCTCGATCTCGAAGGATTCTATTTCGCGCGCTTGTACTCAACTACATAATCGGGAACCTCAATATTTGTGGGCAGGCGAGGATCGGCGACTGGGTTTTCCGTCACCAAACCCAACGGCAGCACCCCGGCCCAAACGTTCATCGCATAATCTTCTTCATCATCGAGCGGCGGACCGGTGCGGATCTTGGCTGAGGCTTCATCAATAGGCAGCGAAAGCACTATCGTTTGTTGCAGCTCAGCCTCGTTAGGCTCGCGCACATTTTTCCAGCGGCCGGGAACCATGTGCTCCGACAATGCATACAACGCGCCCAACTTTTCTTCTCGATTTTCAACCAACGCCGCGCGTCCAAAGACGACCACCGAGCGATAATTCATCGAGTGGTGAAAAGCCGAACGCGCCAACACCAGACCATCGATCAGGGTTACGGTTACGCACACGTCAATACCTCCTTTTAGGGCGCGCAGCATGCGACTCGCTTGTGATCCGTGAATGAGAAGTTTGTCTCCGGCGCGGGCATAGCCGGTGGGAATTACGAAGGGCCGACCATCGATCGCGAAACCGACGTGACAGATAAATCCTTCGTCGAGGATCTGATTAATTACTTCGCGTTCGTGACTGCCGCGTTTTGGCAGACGCTTTAGAGTGGTGCGTTGAGTTTGGGGAAGTTGTCCCATCGTGCCCTCGTGGTGCTGACTCCCTGACAATCGTCCACATATTAGCTCAACTACTCCAGAACCTCATCCGGAAACACGATCCTCTAGCGCATCCCATTCAAAACGAAAACGCCGGAGCTCTTTGCTCCGGCGCTCTTGCTGGGGTGACTGGGCGGTCGCGAAAACTCTTGTGAGTTTCACGCGTGCGCCCAGGGACACGATAAGAAGCTGCTAATCGGAAACGCTGATCTGATTATCGACTGACTTGACTCCCTTGACGGCTTTCACCGCGCGTTCCACCTGGGACTTCTCCGCCTGGCTGTGCACCATGCCAATCAAAGTAACCTTGCCGTTAGCCACGGTCGCAGTTACTCCCAACGCAGACAACTGCGGATCGTTGCTCATTTTCTTATCGACCGCGGCCTGAATCGTCGAATCATCGGGGACATTGGCGGTTGTAGTCGTGCCGCCGCTGGTTGTCGCCGGCGCTGACTGACCATTAATGATTACCGGCGCCTGTTGTGCAGGCGCGGGCTGCTGCACGATCACCGGCGGCTGTTGCGCAGGCTGCTGGATAATGGTTTGCGGCGGTTGCTGCTGTGCAGTCGTGTTCGCATTGACCGCGTTCTGCTGTTGATTCATCACAAAGAGAATGATGATTGCGGCCAGCGCGATGACCCCAACGACAATCGCAGCCAGCGCCGCGCCCGAAACGCCGCCACTCCGATCAGGATAACGCGTTGCTTCTGAATGAACTTCTTCTCGACGCGAATTCGGTGTCTCGACAACTACTCTTCGGTGCTCTGCTTGTTGTTCCTCGTAAGCCATATTTTTATCTCCTTCTTCCGTTCGGCAAATTCCTTCTTCATTCGAATCTGATCATAACGGGAGAGAGGCCGTTGCGACCTGAACGAGCAAACCCTATTCCCAGACCGTAAACCTGCGTTTTCCTCCATTCATGTTCAGCATTCATAAGAATTGATCGACTTGGGACCAAGTCAGGTCCGGAACGGCTTAGTCAATGATTCCGTACGGTTTCAATTCTTTGTTGCATCAGAGCGAGCCGCCTGCTCGCTTGACGAGAGATGATCGAGCAGAGTAGTTTCCGCGTGACTGAATCAAGTTTTAGGAGGCTCTGATGCGCATACTTTTCACCATCGCGTTGTTTGCTTCACTCCTGATAACTGCCGTGGCCGTCGCTGGTCCATCCGGTTATCACGTCGCCAAGACCTATAAAATCGGCGGCGAGGGCGGCTGGGATTATTTGACTGTCGACAGTAAAGCCCGTCGCGTCTACATCTCTCGCGGCACCCACGTGATGGTTGTCGATGCCGACACGGGTGCGGTCGTCGGAGACGTACCCAACACCAACGGCGTTCACGGAATCGCGATCGCATCTGAATTCGATAAAGGATTCATCAGCGACGGCCGCGACGGGACGATCACGATTTTCGATCTCAAGAGTCTGAAGGTCCTGGGCACGGCCGCGGCCGGAAAGAACCCGGACGCGATCATTTACGATCCGGTGTCGAAGCGGGTCTTCGCGTTCAACGGCACCAGCAAGGATGCTACGGCCGTCGACGCGAAGTCAGGTAATGTCGCGGGCACGATCGCGCTGGGCGGAAAACCCGAAGCCGGCGTCTCAGACGGCAAAGGCCACATCTTCGTTAACATCGAGGACACCAGCGAAATTGTTCAATTCGATGCGAACAAGCTTTCAGTCGAGAACCGCTGGAAGATTGCGCCCGGTGAAGAGCCCAGCGGCTTGGCCTTTGATCAGAAAAATCGGCGGTTGTTTGCAGTCTGTAGCAACAAAATGATGGTCGTCGTAAACGCGGACAACGGGCAAGTCGTCGGTAACGTTCCGATCGGACAAGGCGCTGACGGCGCGGCATTCGATCCTGAAACTGGGTTCGCCTTGAGCACAAATGGCGGCGACGGCACGCTGACGGTGGTTCATGAGGATTCACCGAGTACGTTTAGCGTTGTGGAAAATGTTCCGACGCTGCGACGCGCGCGCACGATCGCTTTGGATCCAAAGACGCACCAGGTCTATACCATCACGGCCGAGTACGGCGCGGCGCCCGCGCCCACCACCGAACAACCACGCCCGCGCCCACCGATGGTGCCGGGATCATTTACGTTGTTGGTGTTGAGCCGCTGAAGAACAGAAACATATAGACAGGATTAACAAGATTTACGGCAAGAAAAGCACTGGGTGCTAACTATTGTTTCGGTGAGGTCTTGTTTTTAGAATCTTATTCATCCTGTAAATCCTGTCCATTTAACTATCCATTAACAATTAGGAGCATCCATGACTACTGAAGAACGACAAGAACTCATCGCACAATACAAAGCCGGCTACGACGAAGTTGCTAAGGCGATCGAAGCCTTTCCCAGCGACAAACTGACGGCGCATCCGATTGACGGCAAGTGGAGCGCCGCGGAGATCGTCCATCATCTCGCTGACAGCGAGACCACCAGCGGATTACGTCTTCGTCGCTTGCTCGCGGAAGACCATCCGTTAATTCAGGGTTACGATCAAGATACGTATGCCGCTCGCTTAAATTACAACCAGCGCGAGATGGGCCCCTCGTTGGACGCCTTTCGCGGCGCGCGCGCATCCACCGCGCAACTCTTCGATTTCATGGACGACGAAGATTGGCAACGCGAAGGCACGCATTCCGAAAGCGGCTCGTACTCCGCAGAAGACTGGCTGAAGATTTACGCCGCCCACGCCCACAATCACGCCGCCCAAATTAACCGGCTGCGGAAGGCGCTCGCCGAAGGCGCGGCGGCGACTGCCTGATGAAAATCAATTGATCTTCGCCGGATTTTCTCCCTCTCCCTTTGGGAGAGGGCAGGGGTGAGGGTCGTACGGCGTGCCCAGCCCTCACCCTTAATCCCTCTCCCAGTGGGAGAGGGAAATGAATAGTGAAGTCGCGATCGCGTAATCCGCGGAGTCGTCACCGGAGGTTCCCCATGCGAAAAATAATTCTGCCTAACCTGATGCTAATCATCGCGGCGTGCGCGATTCTTACTTCGCATCATGATCGCAACGTCGATGCTCAACAACGCGCCGGTCTGACTCCGGAAGTAGTCGCGCGTCGCAATTCGATCGAACAGGAATTGCAATCGATAGCAGTGGTCGATCGCAAAGTAATGGTCGCAATGCGCGACGGCAAACGCATGGCCGCGGATGTCTACCGGCCAAAAGATACTTCGAAGAAATATCCGACAGTTTTTTCGCGCACTCCGTACAACTTCAATTTCTGGGACGTGCGCAACGGTGTACCGCGCGATCTCAGCACTGAACTTGATGCGGTCAAGCGTGGTTACGCCTACGTGCAGATGAACGAGCGCGGTCATTTCTTTTCAGAAGGGAACTACGACATCCTTGGACCACCGCTCAGTGATGGCGACGATGAGATTTCCTGGATCGCGAAACAACCCTGGTCCAACGGCAAGGTAGGGTTGATTGGTTGCTCATCGACTGCTGAATGGCAACTGGCGGTCGCGGCGCAGGGTAATCCCGCTCTCGCCGCGATTATTCCTCAGGGATTCGGCGCCGGCGTCGGCCGCGTCGCTCCATACTTCGAACAGGGCAACTGGTATCGCGGCGGCGCGGTGCAGATGTTGTTCATTGCCTGGATCAATGGCGAACAAAATCAAGTGCGGCCGATGTTTCCGCCAGGCGCTTCTCAGGAAGATTTGATTCGCGCGTCGAAGTCATTCGATCTCGCGCAGCAACCGCCGCCGGTCGACTGGTCGCAAGCTCTCCGTCATCTTCCCGAGCAGGACATTTTGAAAGCCGTCGATGGACCAAAAGGGATCTTCGCTGACGAAATGCCGGTCGCCACCGGGGGCGCGATGATCAAACGCGCACCGAATGATCCGGCGTGGTACAAAGGTGGTCTGTGGAACGACAGCATGCCGATCAACGTGCCGGGTTTTTGGTTCATGTCATGGTACGACGTGTCCGTGGGACCAAACCTGGCCGCTTACAATCACGTGCGCAAGACCGCGAAGGGTGAAATCGGTAATCAACAGTACGCAGTGATCGCGCCGACGCTTCATTGCTCGTACAAGCGCGCGACCGAAAACACCGTCGCCGGCGAGCGCAGCATGGGCGACGCGCGGCTTAATTATGACGAACTGACCTGGGCCTGGTTCGATCATTTTCTGAGAGGAGACAATAACGGCATCCTCGAAAAGATTCCGCGCGTGCGCTACTTCACGATGGGCATTAATAAGTGGCAGGCGTCTGACACGTGGCCTCCCAAAGGCGCTCAACCCGTCACTTTCTTTTTATCAAGTGGCGGTAACGCAAACACGCTCAATGGCGACGGCGCGCTGAACGATTCTGCGCCAGCGACTGACAGCGAAGATAAATTTGATTATGACCCGATGAATCCGGTGCCTTCGTATGGCGGCAATGTTTGCTGCACGGGAAACGCTGTGCAGGGCGGCGCATTCGATCAGCGCAAGATGGAAGAGCGAAAGGACATTCTGATTTACAGTACGGAGCCCCTGAGACAGGGAATCGAACTAAGTGGTCCAATCGAAGTCACGCTTTATGTTTCTTCAGATGTGAAGGACACGGACATCACCGTGAAGTTGATCGACGTGTATCCCGACGGCCGCGCCTACAATCTGGACGAGACCATTCAGCGACTGAGGTATCGCAACGGTTACGACAAACCGCTCGCGTGGATGGAGCCCGGCAAGGTTTACAAAGTCAGCTTACAACCGATGAACACCAGCAACTTCTTCGAAGCGGGTCATCGGATTCGTTTGGAAGTTTCCAGCAGCAACTTCCCGCGCTTCGATCGCAACCTGAACACCGGCGGAAGGAACTATGACGAAGCGGCCGGCGTGGTCGCTCACAACGTCGTCCATCATTCGAAGCAGTATCCGTCAGAGGTGAGGATTACGGTGGTGCGGAAGTAGGAGCATAATGGCTACGGCAAGCGAAGCGTCGACCGTGGACCACGAATCCTTAGGAAGGTCTTCGGCTTGAAAGGGCGAAATGAATTCTCACTCAACCGATCCCCGGCTTCTTGGGCGCTTCCGCTCTTATCGAAATTACATCGCTTAATCTTGCTATTCGCCTTTAGATTGACACTCTAGCTTCATTGGAGTAAACGGAACGATCTTATTTTACAAGTCTCGAGGAGTAAGACTTCAGAGAGGCTCTATGGCTAAACAAAAAACCAACAATAGAACAGACGAATCAAAACGGCCTGACGAAGAACTCGAGGTTGATGAGGTGATGGATGACGAAGAAGAAGTTGCTGTTACCTATGACATTGCATCCTATCCGTCGGATTTGACCGTGAGCGTTATCTACGAGATGTGGAATAACGGCGATATCGAGATACCTGAATTTCAACGCAACTTTGTTTGGAATATTCGGCAATCATCGTTGCTAATAGATTCCTTCTTATTAGGATTGCCGGTTCCGCAAGTGTTTTTTTACGTTGACGAGCGAAATAAGAGTGTTGTCATCGATGGTCAGCAAAGAATTCTAACTATCGTTTTCTTCTTAGAGGGTTACTTTGGTTCTGAGAATATTCAAGGGCGACGTCAAGTCTTTCGGTTGCAGGGATTGGATGAGAAAAAAAATCCCTTGGCAAAGAAAAGATTCGTTGATTTGGATGAGTCCGCCCAGAGAAAACTCAAAGGCGCAGTCCTGCGTGCCATAAATATTAAGCAACTCCAACCGATGGGTGAGACTACGAGTATCTACCACATCTTCGAGCGCCTAAACACTGGGGGAACACCCTTACGACCGCAAGAAATTCGAAACTGCGTATTTCGAGGTGATTTTGTTCGAGTCCTGCGAGAACTGAACACAGATTCTAATTGGAGAAAGATTCTTGGCAAGGTGACGTTCGACAAGCACCAAAAGGATGTTGAACTCATCCTACGGGTCTTTGCGTTTACTGGCGCGGTTGCTTCGTATGAGAAACCCATGAAGGAGTTTCTAAACAAGACAATGCGAGCCGAGCAGAACGGAACTTCAGCGAAAGTGCAGAAATTTCAAAGAGACTTTCCTAAGGCTGCTCGTGTCATCGTTGAAAAACTCGGAGAAAAGCCATTTCACGTCAGAGGACCATTGAACACTTCGGTATTGGATGCGGTCTTCTGCACAATCTTGGAAAGTCTAGATCATATACCGAGAGATCTTTCGCAGAGATTCAAAACTCTTCTTCAAGACAAAACTTTCGAGCAGGCAACGTACTACAGCACGAGTGATGTGACTGTGGTGGAAGCGCGCTTCAACGAAGCTAAGAAAATTCTCATAGGCTCGTAAGATGGCATACGACGACCATTTTCGATTGGCCGACGACTACATCTCTCGCCTAGATATGGTCATGGGTGGTATTGCGGATCCGTTTATGAAATCACGATATACCGGATTTCTAGCTGTCAGCGCTGTTACTGTATATGAGTTGGCACTGAAAACGATCTTTCAGGAATTTGCTGAAGGAAAACACAAAGTCTTAGCCGTTTTCAGCAGTGCCTATTTCAGGCGCATCAATGGTCGAATAAGAATTGAGGTAATCAGGAAAGAATACACAAAGAGATTTGGCGATAAGTACTCCAACAGATTCGACAAGAAGCTGAAAGATTGTGAGAGACGCACGCTGCAGAGCCACCGCGAAAGTGTCAAGTCTTCTTACGAAAACATAATTACCTGGCGAAACGAGTTTGCGCACGAAGGAATAATTCCAGCCACGCCGACCTACGACGAAGTGAAAAAAGCATATACATTTGGGAAGGAAGTAATCCACTGCTTGGCGCAAAGCATGAAACGGTAAGGCCGCTCAAGGTTGGGCAATATGCCACCTCACGTAAAAGAAAAACATGGTGCTCAACAGTCCAAAGAGAAAGGCAATGATATATCCAGCTCGAGCCACTTTACGAATTTTTTTGTCCTGTACTAATAAGTTCTCTTGATCAACTTCTGGAGTGATTGAAGCATTCGTGAGTTCCGCCACAAGTCGCAAATACTCCACACGGCGGTTTTCCTTTGACTGATTCTTGACAAAAACGTCGGGCTCGATAGTACCCGTACCAAGTTCCTCCAAAGCGCGCCAGACGGCAGAGGGTGCTGTTATCGTTCGCTGAAGTACCGCCAAATAGTCTCGCACTTGTTTCTCTTGAGCTTGCCGAAAGCTACGGTGAGCACCTTTGGCAAATTGGAACACACCAAAAACTGAGCCAAGGTAGATCACCGCAGCCGTCAGGAAAAAACCGTCGAATTGATGTGTCCTTATCTGCCGCAGCATATTTATCCCTGCATCACTCAAAACCAATAAGAAACTGTAGCCAAGTAATGATAGAGAAATAGGATCGGAGCGGTTATACAACTCGCGCCTGTAGAAAAAATCTATAGTAACGACAACTCCCAGCACGACTAAACTGAGAAGCATCGCGACAATCGACGTGAGGTTCGGCATGAAGTTAGGCATGAGCTACCTCCAGCTTTCGTAATGACTGGTTTTGGGTGGAGATCAGATTGCGAAGTTCTGTCAACTGTTCCACCGTATCAGCATCAAAACAGCCCAACCCACTGGAAAGCCTTACGATGGCAATACCTGATTCGCACTCCAGAAGTTCGGTCAGACGAGTTTCGATCTCTGCGCAAGAAAGACCAAATCTAGAAGCAAACGCGGTATTCCTTTGTAACAACCAAACGCGTTTTGCCATAACTGAGCGCAACCATCCGCGGATCCCCTTCCGCATCGGCTTATGGGCTAATGCAAATAATAGCGTTCGTATAATAGGAATCCATCGCGACTGTTTGCGAACGTCAAAAAGCTTTTGAAGCGTTTTCAAAAGCGTCGGCTCGGCAGTCCTGAGTGCGATTTGATTCGCCAACAGGAAAAGACCGTCTGACGTTAACACCATCGACCGGATGTACTGTTTCACTAGGGGATCGCAAAGCTGATCATCGAGAATCTTCGACACACCGATTGCGACGGACACCTGACTCTGTGCAGCAGCGATAGCAAAGGAATCCAACTCACTCGCTGTTAGTAAAGGCGCATCGTTGGTCAGAAAAACGACTAAACCGCCAGGCCAAATCTTATCAGCCACGCGCGATGCGGCAAGCACATTCTCGGACAGGGATCTACGCTGAGGTAGAAATATGACTGGCTTTCCATTGAGATTATCAGGGATCAATCCTTCTTTTTCTTGCAGGTTTCTTGGGCCAACGAAAATCACTCGACGCACCTCGGATGCTGAACCCAGAGCCGCAAACGTGAGGCTAAGCAGTTTTTTCCCAGAAAACTCAATCAAGCACTTGTTGGGCTTGCCGTCCAAAAGATAGCGAGCATAATCTCTGTCGCCTGCCAGAACGACGTGAGTAATATTATTCATGATGATCCCGATTTACTTTGGATTTAATGAGCGTGTATTAGTACATCGTTTGATTGAATCGCGCAAGCAAACCCCATCATTAAGCACGAAGGACGGACCGCCGATATGAGGTGAAGAAGATAGGCCCGCGAGTTAGATGCGCGGGCGGGGCTAATACCCCCGCGCTGATAGGGTCAGGTGGCCGCTCTCTCTTTACGCGCGCGTGCCGATTTCCGTCGGTCTGACGGTGATGTTCTTGAAGCGTTGCAGGCGAACCAGACCTGGCTTGGCGCCTTTCGGCTTCGTAACGAACTTTCGCTCGGTGTAATGCACGTCAACCTTCGGATCTTTTTTCGCCTGCGAAAAATAAGCAGCGAGCTGCGCAGCTTCGATGATGGTTTGATGCGGGACTTCTTTGCGTGTCTGCCGGCGAATCACCACATGCGAACCGCCATAGTCCGCCGCATGCAGCCATAGATCATTTGGCTTGGCGATTTTGAAAGTTAAGTGATCGTTATCGTTTGAGGTGCGGCCGACGAGAATTTCAAAGCCATCGGAAGAAAGATAACGGCGGGTGCCGGGGACTTTCGGAGGCGGCTTCTTTGTTCCACCCGCTGAGGCAGGTGGTACTGACCTCCCGCCGAACGGCGCAACACTACCGCCCGCGATATTCTTCTCCAGCGAGTCTTGCTCTGACTGAAGTTCACGCAACTGTTTTTGGGCCAATTCAATGCGGGATTGGATTTGGGTAATCGCACGTTTCGATCGCGAGTAACGCGCGAACCGGCGCGCAGCTTCTTCCTGGAGCGAAAGGCCCTCCTCGACTTCGACTTCAATACTTGCAGCATCGCCGGCGAAATAATCCACCAGCGTTACGCGCTCGCCGTCTCTCTTCGCAGTGCTCAGGTTCGCTAACAGCAGATCGCCGATGCGCTTGTGTTGTTCGGGGTTGGCGTGTTCGCGCAAGTCGCGCTCAAGTTGCGTCAGCAGGTTTTGCTGCTGAGATATTTTCCTGCGCGACTCACCGCGCGCTGACGCGATGCGGGACGTGTTTTCTTTCGCAGCAATCAGGGCGGTGAAGTAGCGATCCGCGGCTTCAGATGCTCCGGAAAACTCACCGCTGCCAATCAACTTCATCAGATCGCTTTGCTCCCTAGGCTGGTTCGGCTGCGACGTGTTTGAGGTTTGGTAAATGTCTCCGATCCGTTGACCAGTGATTTGTGACGGGCGAAGGGTCTGAATGATTTGGTCATGCTCATTCAGCAGCAATAAGTTAGCCGAGCGCCCGGTCAATCGGGCGACAAGCATTCGCCTCTTCTCACTTCCGAGCTCATCTTCCCCAACGAAGGAAAGTCGAACGATTCGATCGGTCGTGTCTTTCTTGATTGAAAGTAATCTGGTTTGGGCCAGCTCCTTTTTCAAGGCCTGTCCAAATTGCGTCAGCGTCCGGCTCTGCTTTTCGAGATCGCGAACGCGGCGCTTGATCAAATAAATTCGCGGAGCGGCGGGGTCGACGGCGAGGAATAGATAACCGGCGTCGCGTAATCCGAAATCAACCGCCAAAGACGCGCCCGCAAATTGGAATATCTTTCCCGGCGCGCGACCGGCGAGTAGCGGAGCGATCTCGTTGACTATTTCCTTGATCGATTCGTCGTCCATGAGTGCGCGGAGAAGTTAGCACAGATGCACGGCGACGTTGAGCGAGGTGCGTAATTGAGTGCTCGTGAGGTCCGAACTGACGCAGCGAGCCGAACGGCGCGACGGTTTCGCTCCGTAGGAGCGATATGTTTATAGAACCAGCGTTGATTAGTAGTTCCACTCCTTTAGGAGCGAGATATATTTCGCTCCTAAAGGAGCTTCATAGTGTTTGGCGCGCAGGGTTCTATAAATATTTCACCCCTACGGGGCTGAAGGCGGTTGCTTGAGGAAACCAAAGAGCGGGCAAGGATGCCCGCGCGCCGCAGCCAGGGACGTGCGCTCCGTGTGCGGCTAAGTGCGCACAACGATGGTATTGGAAAGGCGGTCGTAAACCGTTCGCTTGTCAGGATCGATCAAGGCGTATCCCACGCCCAGGCCAAGGAACGCGAGCGAGAAAACAAAACCGATGGCCCGCTTGATTGATTGGCCGCCGGTCGGAATTAAGCCGGTTTGCAAATCGATGGTCCGCAATGAAAGCATGCGCATCGCCAGCGTTCTGCCAGTCAACGCGATCGAAATCGTCAGGTATGCGAACATCGTAATGACAGTAATGCCGCCCATAATTTCAATCGTGCGCGGGTCAGTCCATTTGTCGCCGGCAAAATAAACAACGGCGACCGCCGGTGACACCATCAAGGCAATCAGGATGAGATCGATGACACCGGCAAAGAATCGCCGTGACAGGCCCGGAACGTCATTGCGTGTGTCAGTCGATAGAGCGGGAACCGATAAGCAGTTTTCCAGATATGACAACGCCGCATCGTCATCTGAGATCACCCGCACCGGCTTTCGCGTCTGGGCTTCCGCGGCGCTCGACTCGATCGTAACTTCGCTGACAGCCTCCGTTGCCGGTAGCTCGACTTTTATTTCCATGGTGGCAGCGACCAGTGCCGGTGCGACAACCGTGAGCTTTGGTTTAGGTGAAGGCGCCTTTTCATCGTCAGGTTCGGCGTAGGCCAACTCTTCGATGTCTCTATCGAGCGCCGGGGCGGTCGCTACTGCTGCCGCACCCACGACAGCAAAGTGATCGACGCGTCGCGCACGCTCAATCCGCTCGAGCGCTTTCGAGACAATCGGATTCATCACTTGCTGTTCCAAATCAGGAACGAGTTCCAATTGACCCGACGGTAGTGCGCACGAAACCAGTCCCGCCTCTTGCGCGGCCGCGAGTTCTTCGGCAGCCTCGCGCGCTTTGCGCTCCTGGACCTCGCGCACGCGTTGACTTAACTGCTTGCGCCATTCAGGCTTCGCGCGCGCGGTTCCGGGAAATTCGATCAGTCGCGAAGAGCCACTTGTATCTTGCCCCGGCTCTTCCGGGCGATCGCTGTTGTGTTTCGACTTGGTTTTGTTTTCGGATTTTGAGGACAAATCCGGTAAAGCTTCTTGGATCATGGGTTGAGATAAAGATACGGGGCAGGTATCTGAGTTATCATCATGAGCGACGCCACAAGAGCAATCTTGCATGGGCAAGTGTCTCCGTCAGCTCGAATCCTGGGAATGGGATCGTTAACTAACCCATGCCCTCCACAGACGCCGCCGATACTAGCAGCTTTACTTTAAGTCGTCAACGAGAAAATATTGCAGGAGTTGGAGTTGAGTGTGGCAGAGATTTTAGTCTGTGTCTGGCTACGGTTCATCGACTGAAGTCTGTGCTATAGCGGCTGGCGGCCACCGAAACCTGACTCGACATCGTGCCACCATTCGAGTTGGTCTCCTTCATCCGCTTTCCAGCACAGCAGCACGACGCGGCCGTCGCGCATTGAAGGAAAATCAATCAAGCCCTGGTGATAATCTTTCAATTGAATCCCGAGACTTTCCAACTCTCCGGCATTCGTCGAGAGTTCGACCAGCAAGCCAGCGTAACGCGCGCCCTGGTCCATGCCGCCGCCGCCATTGTCGGCGCCCTCGGCTGCATGTTTCGCCGCAGTCTGATGGGAAATCAATCGTCTATGAGACTTCTGAATCGATTTAACGATTGGCCGCACGGCAGGTAGCAGGGAGTTTGCTTCGTCAATAGTGAATAGCTTCATAGGGGATTAACGAAAGGGTTGAAGAAAACATCCTGCCCAACAACTTTCGTGACGAAGCTTATTTTACTGATTTGATCGAGCGCACGCTACTTTGATCGAAGACGCGATCCATGAAATCACACAAAACGTCACGAAACACGAGTCTCTTCGTGTTGCTTTGTGTGACTTCGTGGATCGTGCTTTTCGGATTACCAGGGGAAGGATGCGCTGCTTCAGATCTATTTGACGCTCGCTTCAGCGGTTTCAGTTTTTGGCATGTAATAGCCGCGACGCGAACTGACTTCCAGTCGTTTCTCTTTGCCTTTCGCGTCGACCGCTTTCACGCGCAGCACCAGTTCATGCATCCGCCCATCGTCTCTTTCGTCTTCACTGAGCGCAAACCCGAGGCTATAGCGCGCATTGAGATTTCCGATTACGCGTGAGAGGCCCACGCCATAATCTTTGACACGACTGACGTGCACAGTCTCACCACCGCTCTGTTGAGCTAACTGCTTCGCGCTGCCTGCGAGGCTGATACCGGTCCAACCAATCAGCGGCTGGCCGAGCGGCAGCAGGAATTTATAGAGCGTGCGCATATCAACATTCAGAGTATTAAAGATCGCGTTCTGCCGAATCAGAATCTGTTCGGTGGCGCCGACGTCCTCTTTGAAAACCGGCGCAATCCCATCTGACAGCCAGACCAGCGCAGCTTGTGAGTTTGGACGTTTCTCTTCGACGAGATGGGTCGCGTCGCGCGTGGCTCCGGCCATGTCATAGATATTATTCAGATCGATAGTTACTTTGCCGTTACTGCTGACGCGTTTGACGTCTACCGATCCATCTTTTTTGATCGTGCGCGTAATCGTCGCGCCGTTCTTGCCCGTGATTGTTTCAGTCTCGAGCACGTCATTTTCTTTGGGCTTCGCTGCGGCAGCCTCTGCCGGCTGACTCTTGTCGGGATCCGAACTCACATTCACGCTTGCGCTGCTCTCGCGCTTCGGGCTATTCGGATCATGTTTGTCGGCATCGCTTTTGTCCGACTCGGGAGCCGGAGCGACCAGAGCAGGTATGCGCGCGAGGGCCGTTTCCAGTTGGGCCCGGTCTCGAGTGAACTCAGTAAGCCACATCGCTTTACCATTTCTGATGGCCGCGGTCTTGTCATCAACACTATTCAGATTAATCGCGAGGATTGCCACTTCATCGCCCGCTGGTAACTTCGCGAGTTCATCGACAATCGCGGCGCGGACTTCGTCACGCTTGAGAAAACGGCCCGCGCCGTCGTCGCGCAGATCAAGAATCAGGACCAGCGCGAGCGGCTTGCGCGCCTGGCCTTCGCTGTTGAAATAAGAGATTGTGCGCGGCTTGCCATCGTCGAACAGTTCGAAATTCTCAGGTTTGAGATCTGAGATCGGAGTGCCGGTCCTTTTATCTTTTACGAGCGCGTCCATAAAGACGACGCGCGTGCGGATCTTGATCGTGTCGGCGACGTCCTGGGCCAGGGCGGCCGGCGTTGCCAGCAACGCGACTAATAAGATCATGCCGATCCGCAACGTCTTGAAGACTGGGCGAATTGTCGCATCGTTTCTCTGTCTGTGAGTTGAATTTGACGATTTCATTGAATTCTCCTGAGCTTGCCCTCGCTCACGCTCGGGCTCTGACACTGTTTTAAGGATCGCTGGTTGTTGCTTCGTCCGTTAATGCTTTACCCATTTCGTCGGGAGTCTTCATTAAGTCTGCGAGAATCTGGGGCGCCACCGTCGCTTGAACGACCGTGGCCTCGTTTTTCTCGATTGTAATTACGAGTACGTGAAAATTTTTGCCGGCGTCGCGGACATAAACATAAGTCTGCTCTTCGTCTTTCGGCGCCAGCGTCTGGACCAGCGCAGACCATTCTGCCGCGAGCGCGGTTTGCATTGCACCCCTAAAGTTGGCGATCTGGCCACGCGAATTGAACGTTTGGTCTTCAAAGAATGCGACGCGGACGCTGCCCGCCTCTGCCAATTTCTTGTAATCACCGCCCTTGATTTTTGCGGCGGTCTTGACGGCTTTCACTCCGGCGCGCGCGAGCAGAGGAATGTTCTGGTGCTTGACGTGATAGAACTGCTCGATGACTTTCACGGCGTCGTTGAAGCCATCGCGATCGGCACGCGCTGAAAAGGGCAGCGACAGCGCCAGCGACAGTATCAATCCGGTCAATACAAGTTTCGTCTTCATGCTCTGAAGTAGCCCTCCCTCACGGGTCGGGCTTCCTGAATTCTCTTATTTGTCGGTCTTTGGTTTTGCCGGCGGCAGATTCAAGTACGGCAGGCCGAACGAACCTTCAAGCTGGCTTAACTTTTCCAGGTTGATTGGTCCAACGACATTGACGACGGTGAATTCTTTCGGCTCGAGGCTGACGACAGCTAATCCACCAATCTGATCGCCGATATTCAGCAAGTAGACTTCTACGTTCTCGCCGTCTTTTTTGCTCGTTACACCAACGATTTTGCTCCAGCCCCCACCGCGAAGTTGCGAAAGTACCGAGTCGATTTCGGCCGGCGAATACTCGTTCTCTTTGTCGAACGAAAAGCTCTTTACGTAGATCCCTTTGACGTTTTTGATGAGGTCACGAATCTCGGCGTCGTCACCGGCTTTGCCCGAGAAGAATTTCGCGGTGGTCTGCATCAGGTGCTCATCCAGCTTCACGTCCACGGTTTCACTCGCCCGATTGGCGAGCATGTCGAGCTGGTCGAGCTGGAGCTTCGCGCCTTGCGCCATCGTAGTCGCCACGCAGCCGATTAAGAGCAGCAACGCCGGCGCAAATCTCAAAACAGTTCGGAAGAGTATTTTCATAGTTCGTTCATCCCATCTTATGTTGATTGCGAATTGTATTTACCTGGGGAAGGCCCTGACTCTTGCGCTGGACCAGATTCAGCTTGGCGCTGAGTAGCCGCAACGCGACCAATACTTGTTCTTTCTCGGCGAGTTCCTGCTCGGTCAATGCCGGAGCCGTGACGCGAATCGGCTGGCGAACATTTCGCGCCAGGGCAGTCTTTCTCGCACTATCCCGCCGCGGAGTAATCACTTCGCTCGGTGGCGTGGACGTCGCTGTTGCGCTCTCTGGCGGTGGCGTCTGATTCGTTACCGGCACCGATGGCGAACCGCCAGCCGCTTGAATCGTTGTGTGCGCAGAGGAATTAGCGAAACGGATCCAAAGCCCGGCGCCGATCATCACGAGAGCAATTGCAGCGGCGATCGCGAGCGGCAAAAACATGCGGTTACTGCGAACCTTTATGGTGGCGGGAATCTCGAGCGGTCGCGGCTGATAGCGCAGCGTGCCGAGCAGCTCTTCCAGTTCCTGGACTTCAGCGTCCGGTTTACCCGTTCGATCCCAAAGATAGTTGTCGTTCATAAATTTCTCACCATCGGAGCGCACATCCTTGTCAGCACGCCCTCCCTCACGGTCGGGCTACTGCACCGATCTTTTCGCGCAGCATTTTCATTCCTCGATGCAGGTTTACGCGCACCGAGGCCGGCGTTAAGCCAACGCGCGAGGCGATCTCAGGCCCGGTCATGCCTTCTACAAATCTCAGCACCAGCGTCTCTCGATACGCATCGGGAAGTTGTCGAATCAAATCGAGGACTTCTTTAGCCGTGCGGTTCAGCGGCTTGGCGATGGCCGTGTGTTCGTTAACTTCCACCGTATCGCGTGATGCGCGATGAAAATCCATCGCTCGATTGCGCGCAATCATCGCGATCCATGGTCCAAATGCGGTGGGGTTACGCAGCGTGTGCAACTTTCTCAACGCGTGCAGAAAAATGTCCTGGACCAGATCGTCAACCTCATCGCGTGGCACGCGCGCCAACAAGACTCCGTGCACCAGCGGCGCGTACATCTCGTACAGCCGGCCAAATCGATCATGTTCTCCGTCCAGTACCGCCCGAACCAAAGTCTGTTCGATCGGCTCGTCGATTGTCTGGGGAGAGCGGAATGCTCCTGTCATCAGTAACATCTCCGCGGTGGCTTCGGCCTCGATCATTGAAACGCCTTTTGAACCAGCTTTCGATTCCGCAATCCGAAATTTATTTATTGCTTCAGACATGGCTAAGACGGGAATCGCGGAGAGAGTGTTAACAGCGCGTCAGAAGAGGTTTAGAGTCGGACTACTGCCCGACATCGGCGGGCGGTGGCCCGCCGCTAAACGATGTCAATCGTGGTACGTCCGCGCGCGCGAATAGTTTCGAGCGCCAAATCACCACCGTAGAGATGAGTAACGCGATCGTACAGGCGGCGCCACCCTCGATACCATAAGCGCCGCCAGTCAGCCAATCAGGTCCGGCGTTCATCGCTTTTAATAAAGGAGCAGGAGCGATGCGCTGAATTCCGCTGACAGGCAAACCAAGCAAAGAAGCCTGGGCCCAGTTCCAGGACCAGTGGAGTCCGAAAGGCAGCCACAAACTTCGCGTGCGCAGATACGCAACCGCGAGCCACACTCCCGCCAGCGCGGTGTTAACGAATGTGAATCCCGCCACTGCGTTAGGGTTTTTCAAGTGCGCCGCCGCGAACGGAACTGAGGTAAGCAAGACGCCAAGCCAGGCGATATTTGCCCGCGTTAATGTTTGCAAGACATAGCCGCGAAAAAGCAGTTCTTCCGCTGCACCAGCAAACAAAAAAACCAGAATGGAAACGAACAAGGTTTCGCCGATCAACTTGAAGCCCGCCGGATCGAAACTGAAACGAATGCCCCGCGTTAAAGTCGTGAGCAGGGCCGCCACAAAAAGCGAGGCCGCTCCGAGCGCCGAACCGATTAACAGATTTCGTAACCAACCTCGATGCACTGAGCAGCCCAGTGCGGAGAATGGCAGCTCTTCAAGCAATGCCTGGCAGGCCCACCCGATGAGCAGCGCAGAAATCAAAATCGCGCCGTGACCAGCCACAATGCCCCAGAGAGTCTGGCCAATTTCGATCGTCGAACGATGCAGCGCGATGGAGAGCGCAACCAGCAACAGGACCTGTGTAATCTGCAGGCAAATAAGAAATGCGACCACAAAGATCGCGAGACGCCAGCCGCTTCGTAAGTGGCCTTCACCATCGATGAAGAAGTTGTGCGCTTCCATTTGGCGGCGTCATTCTAGCACTTGCGGTTACGAAGCGGGGCAGTAGCCCGACCGTCAGGGAGGGCGTGAACGTTCGGGTACAAACGCCCTCCCTGACGGTCGGGCTACTGCCCCCGAGTCAGCCACTAATACCAGAATACGAACAGTTTTCGCGCAAGCTAACAGCTTGCGTTACGTCAGTGCTAAACTTTGCCCCAATCATTCGCACTATCGCGACCACCTTCTGTGAGCACGAACACGAACCAATCAGACCCGCAACGCAAGCTGCGAACCCGTCGCACCGGTGCGTGGTTGCTGGCCGGAATCGTGTCTCTCTTGCTCGCCATCATCGCCGCGCAGCAGCTTTTCAATCTTGGACCGCTGCTGCCGCCGGAGACGGGTTCGGACACGCTGCTGCTGTACGCGCTTTCGTCGCTCAACTTTGCGGCGTTCATGGTCTTCAGCTTCATCCTGCTGCGCAGCTTATTGCGGTTGCGGCGTGAGCGGCGCGAACGTCAGCCCGGCTCGAAGATTCAAACCCGTCTGCTCGTCTATTTCATTGGGCTGAGTTTACTGCCGATCACCGCGATGGCCGCGTTCTCTTATCTCTTTCTGAATCGATCGATCGAAAAGTGGATGGGCCGCTTGCCGGAAAATGTCCTTGAGCGCGTGAGCGAGCAGCAACGCGACAATCTCACCTTCCAAAACGAGAAGTTGCGCGAAACAGCGACCCTGCTGGCGACGACAATCAGAACTCGGCCGCAGGCCGAGTGGCAGTCAGCCCTGGACCAGCTAGCCGGAACCGGAAAATTATCGGCGATCGAAATCATCTCGGACAGCGGACAAATTCTGGGGCACAGCGAAGCCGCGATTCCCGATCCGCAGAAGGAGGAATTGCAGAGCATCCTGGAGCGGGGGAGACAGTTGGACCAGATCTCTTCTGACACGCCACTATCGGACGGAAAAGGTTTCGATCTGACGACGGTGCCGTTAGCGCCGGGAATGCGTCTGATTTTGGTGCCGCAACGCCTCGGCGACACGGACGTCAACGACACGATTGCCGGTTCGCAACGCGAGTATCAGCACTTGCTCGAGCGACAGCGCAAAGTCCGGCTGCTGGGAGTGTCAACGCTTGGGTTGATGACCCTGCTGCTGTTGTTTGCGTCGACGTGGGTGGCGATACATTTATCGCGAGGCTTCGCCGCGCCGATTCGCTCGCTGGTCGGCGCTTCGAAAGAAGTGGCGCGGGGGAATCTCGCTCATCGAGTCGAAACGATCGCGGATGACGAGTTGGGTCTGCTCGCCGAATCGTTCAATCAGATGACCGCGGAACTTGATACCAATCGCAGACAACTCGAGTCCGGCGCCGAGGCCATGAAAGAAAAGAATCTGGCGCTCGAAGAGCGGCGCAACTACATCGAGACTGTTTTGGAATCGCTGGCGACCGGGGTAGTGTCGCTCGATCGTGCGGATTGCGTGACCACCATCAACACCGCGGCGATCTCGATCTTGAAATTGAGCGATCGCCCGCCGGCCTGGGCCACGTTGCTGAGTGTCCTGAGCGGCGAAGATCGAATCGTGCTTGAGCGTTTGTTGAAACGCGCTCGTCGCGCGGGGCGCGCGGCTGAACAGAATCAGCTGACCCGCGGCTTGACCGGCAGTCCAATACCCGTGGCCTTGACGGCGACCGCCTTGCGCGGAAGTTCAAGTGACGGACGCGGAGTGGTGCTGGTGATCGAAGATTTGTCTGAACTACTGACGGCCCAGCGCGCGGCGGCCTGGAGCGAAGTCGCGCGCCGGGTGGCCCACGAGATTAAGAACCCGTTGACCCCGATCCAATTGTCTGCCGAAAGGATCGCACGCAACTTTCGCGTCCGGGTCAACGGCGGCACAGAGCGGCCTGCGCTAACAAGCGGATTTGGAAAGACGCGGGCGCAGGATCAAGGTTCCGCGAACGGTAATGGCGAAAGCGAGCTGGACTTGTCGGAAGGAAACCGCGAGGAGCTTGCTCGTGTGGTTGAAGAATGCACTACCTCGATCACGCGCGAAGTTGCCGGCCTCAAAGCCCTGGTCGATGAGTTCGCGAGATTTGCGCGAATGCCCCCACCGCGTTTGGAGCCTGGTGATTTGAACGATGTTATCCAACAGACTGCGCCGCTTTACGAAGGGCGGTTGAATGGTGTTGAGTTGCAATTGCGGATCGATGAGGAGATACCTTCGGCCATGCTTGACGTAGAACAGATGAAGCGCGTCTTCGTGAACCTGATCGACAACGCGGTCGAGGCGATGGCGGATATTGAGGGCGATCGCCGGCTGGTAATCACTACCGGACACGACGCGACGCGGGACATGGTCCTGGCAACCGTGGAGGATACGGGCGAGGGAATTGTGGCCGGGGATTTCAAACGCCTCTTCCAACCCTATTTTTCCACGCGCGGCCGCGGAACGGGTTTGGGGCTCGCCATAGTCTCTCGAATCATCACTGAGCATGGCGGGAGAGTTTATGCGGAGGCCAATGTGCCGCGCGGGGCAAGGTTTGTGATTGAATTGCCTGTCGGAAGTGGTTAGTACTTTGAGCTTAGTACTTTGATGTGTAGTTTCATCGAGCCAACACATCTCGATGAAGTACCAAACCGAGGTACAAAGCACGAAGTACAAAGACACAGCCCGGTTGAGTGATGTCTGAATCAATTCTTATCGTTGACGATGAACGCGGCATTCGCGAAACGCTGAGCGCCGTCCTGCGGGACGAAGGTTTCATCGCTGAGTCGGTGGAATCCGGCGAAGAGTGCTTAAAGGCCCTCGCCCAGCGAGCGTTTGGTTGCGTGCTGCTTGACGTGTGGCTGCCGGGAATAAACGGCCTCGAAACCCTGAAGCAGATGCGCGAATCGAATTTCGATGCGGCCGTCGTGATCATCTCGGGTCATGGCAACGTTGAAACGGCGGTGCGAGCGACGAAGCTGGGTGCGTTCGATTTTATCGAGAAGCCTTTGTCGATCGAGAAGACGGTGCTGACCGTTC
>Ga0193730_1000023_pt1 | contig 58823 bp, 40 predicted proteins | sample U1a1metaG_FD_144919 | JGI IMG/M metagenome (GOLD analysis project Ga0193730, IMG submission 144919) | Soil microbial communities from a riparian zone of the East river system, Colorado, United States - U1a1 | ecosystem: Environmental > Terrestrial > Soil > Riparian zone | place: USA: East River...
GACCGCTGCTAATTTGCGGCGCGTTATCGGCTGTCAAGCTTGCCGTATTAACAAGCCCGGTTCCTGCCGGCGAGCCGGCGACCAGGCGCGCCCGAAATGAAATCCGATTGGTTTCGCCTGGGTTGACACGAGCCAGCTGAATGTTAATTTCGCCGGCTTGTACCGATCCTTCGTCGTTGTCCACGCCGTCAGAAAGACCTCGGTCGTTCAATTGAAGTGAGCCCGGCACGTAATCTATTGAAGACGGAATGCGGTCCTTGATAACGACATTCCGAGCGGCCGTGTCACCACTGTTTTTGAATGCGATCACATAGCTGAATTCACCCGCGCGATCTACGACCATTTGCGCCAGGCCATTGATCAATTTTGAAGGCCCGCGGTTTGAATCATTTGGATCAGTCAGGCGTGCGCCCAGGCCCACGTCGTTAATGATCGTGCCGATATCTTCGCCGCGGCCGTTGACCGCATTCGTTGCGTTCGACCGCGCGGTCAGGGTGAGCGTGAGACTGGACCGCGGGGCAACGTCGTTGGTGTTGACGACAGCCAGGACTCCAATGCAGCCGTGTGTCGGCAGTCGGGGCGAGGCGGTTTGATTCAGAGTGATCAAAGCATCGCCGTCGTTGACACCGGCGCTGGCGTCATTATCAAAGTACAGCGCGCTCAGCGTGGCCGGAGCGGTTAGATCAAATCGAGTAATTGAAAAGGTGTCGTCGTTGTTGCCGGTATTGCAGACGTGAAACACGCGCGTTACCTGGTCGTGCGGGGCTACCGTATCGGACGATGCGGTTTCGTCGGGCGTCACTACCAGCGTCGCGACGGCCAGCACAGTGACGACAATGGTTGGCGACACGGTTGCGTAGCTCGCGCCGCTATCATCAGCGTAAGTCGCCTCGGCGCGATTGCTGATCTGCGTGCCGGCGCCAGCGGATCCGTCGCCGGCGCGCGCACTCAAAGTTGTCGCGATCACTAGTAGCAGCGCGAGTAACTTTGCCGCACCTCTGATTTTGCCAATCTGTAACGCCATTTTGTGGAGGAACGAATTGATTGGAAGGGGAACAGCTAAATGTGGCTCAGACTTCAGTCCGTGTTGCGCACACAGACTGAAGTCTGATTGAGAAGTCCGGAGACAACCGTCTGAGCCAGGTGCGTTCTATTAGTCAATCGAACGCTTGAAGGTGAAGATGCCCGAGGCACCGGCCGCCAGGCTGGCGATCGTGTCCGTATACTTCGTGGCGTTAACGGTTACGACGGTGCCGCTGCCAGAGTCGCTGGGCGAACCACTGTTGGTGGTGTAAGTGCCCCAGTTGTTGGTACCGGCGAGACCATCCTCAGTTATCACCAGGGTAGTGGCCGTCAACTTCACGCAGTTGGCATCTCCGTTAGAACTCGAGATGTTTGTATAGGTGATGTTGTAGGTAATGACAGCGCCCGGAACAGGATCAGTAGCGCCCCCGACTCCGGTCCCGTTTACCACGCTGGACGTCTTGTCCATGCGCACGAAACCGGTGTAGAGGCGATCGATGGTCTTGTTGTTCGCAGCCGGCGTGGTCCCGGAAGCGACGCGAATAATCGTGTCGTAACCGGTCAGAACCGTCTTGGCGGAAGGCGCGGTCACCCGCACGTTAATATTCGCCGAAGCGCCAAAGGCGATCGCCAGGGTCACTGATCCACCGCCCGAGACCGTCGTGTAGCTGGTGCCGCCGTTCGTAGAAACTTCAACGGTGAAGCCAGCCGGAACGGTAGGCGCATCGATCGTGAACGTGTCGTTCGCGTTACCAGTGTTCTGGATAGTGTTTACATAGACGAGCTGACCCGAAGCCGTGGTCACACCGCCCGGTGCGACGCCTGCTATGCCGGTGTTGACGGCCTTATTCGTATAGTCGTCGTTGTTGTCCGTTGGACCAACTGCACTGGGTGCTCCGCTAGGTCCGACCAGGACGTTGCCAACCTGGGTAAGCGTGGTTCTCTGAATCACGCCATGACCCGAACCAGCTACATAAGTTTCATCAAAGTTGGCATTACCGTCGCCATTGTTCGGCGTGGTGTCGCCCGACTGATCAGTAATGTTGGCAGCGATGCTGTTCTTACCAAATGCGTCACCGATTTCATCAATTGTGTTTGAGGCGTTGATACCCGTGTTGACCGTCACGATCATGTTGACCGAAGTCGCGCAGGTCGCTGCGGTTAAGGTCGCGCCCACCGGGAAGGCAATTCTGGTGGTGTTGGAAAGCGGAACCGGCGCGGTTGTTGACCAGGTGGCTGACAATGGCGCGGTAGTCAGCGCCGTCGTCGTATAGAGAGTACCCACCGGGAAAGTCTGTCCTGATTTCAAAACAGTGTTCACCGGAATCGGCGCGATCATATAGACCTGCGTTGAAGCATTGAGGGTCACGCCCGCAACGTCGCGCGAACCGGTGTTGCACGCCTGCCACGTGTAGGTAATGTCTGACCCGAGATTTACGGGACCAGCCGGTGCGGTCAGCGTCAGTTTCAACAGGGCATCGTCAACCACTGAGGCTGAGATGTCGCCGCGCGCTTCGCGGAGACCGTTCACGGAGGAAGCCGAAACAGTTCGCACTTCATTAGCTGAGCTGTTGGCGGCCTGATTATCGAATGAAGGACTGCCCGTCGAGGCATCGCCCAAAAAAACCTGCACGCTTTGACCAGAGGTCGCGCCGGCATTGATGCTGACTTCCACCAGCACGTGAATCGAGGCGTTCTGCGCGATGTTATTCGAGATTACGTCGGCGCCGTTCGTCTTGATGTCGGTATCGCCGGCATTGATCGTGCTGCTGTTATCTACGTCAACTACGGCGCGAGTAATCGTGCCCGGTCCCACCACGCGCACGCTGGCGCCGCTGGCCAGAAACCGTACCTGGTCCGTGAAGTTTCCCGTGTTGGTGACGGTAAAGTTGTAGAGCACCGCCGTCTGACCGGCGACTACTGACGAAGTGCTGCCGGCGTCAGGCGTAATCGCCAAACCGGAAACGTTCGACACAGTTACGGTCACCGTATTCGAAACGGTCGAGTAGGCGTTGGTGCCGTCGGAATAGGTGGCACTGGCCTGGTTGGAAATCGTAGTGCCGCCGGGCGTTTGCGCCGCGCTCTGCGCGGACAGCGCGCAGACGATCGCGAGTACAATCAACAGGCGCGCAGTCGCGCTCGTGGTCGGGGATGTTTGTAGGTTCTTCATCATGGTCCTCATCAATTTTTTTGGGGGCAGGGGAGTGGCACAGACTTCAGTCTGTGATCAACTGCGTGGGCGCACAGACTGAAGTCTGTGCCACGACAATTACTTCACTCGGACTCTGTAGGAAGCGGAGAGCTTGCCGCCCTGGGCGAGCGCATCAGCCCACTCGTATCGAATTTCGGTGTACATCGCAGTGGGCGCGGGCACGCGCTTGGTGGATCCGTCGGGTTGCTTCTCTTCGATCATTGGCTGGGGTGAAAAGGATCTGCCGCCGTCAATACTAAAGACGGCCTTCGCGCCATCGGCTTTCGCGCTGCCGGCAACGAACTCAGTGCCGCGCGGAATATGACCGACAGTTTTGTAGTCGAGCGCCGCCGCAGTGCCGTCGTTCTCTGCTTGTATGGTCCAATCCAGAATTTCTCCCGGATTTACCACCGTCGCTTTATCTAAAGCTACGAGAGCGGAATCGCGTTCGACGGATCCGGAAAGCTGCATCTTTACTTCCGGGCGGAGCGCACTCGACAGCATGAAATGTTTCTGAGCAAAAGCTCCGGCACCCACTACCAGTAATGAAAGTGTCGCCGCAGCGATCGCCGCAAACTTGTTCTTTGACTTCAACATTTTGTTCGTCTCCTTGGACGCTTGGACAGGTTTCTAGGGGTTGAGATCGCATGTTTCTAAAACTGCGCGGAATTTCCCAAACCTTGTTCGTCGGATTGCTGATTGGTGCGGGAGGACAATCAGCCGCTGCCCACATTACAAGGACTGTGCCGCAAGCGTGCGGAAGTTTAGGACCTATCCTAAAACAAAGACGTAGTTAGATTTGTTGGGATTAGATAAGAGGCCCGGCGAGGTTAAGGCTTACACGACAAGCCTGACAAGAGCGCTGACGTTTTGGCAGTCTACTGACAAGTTGTCAGGCGGGCCCGCGCGGAATCCTCAAGAAATTCTCAACCGCACAGGCCTACCTTCACCCATCATGTACGCGACCGGTGCCCCCAGTGACGTGTATCACCTGACGGCTGAATCTGAGAACGTCACGCTCTGCGGATTAAGCGTCGCGCCGATCATCATCAACCGGCCTACCAGGAGTTCGACGCTGTACTTAACGACGACAAAACCGTCGTGGCGACGGCTGTGTGTAGCATGCGCGCGCGAAGAAGCTGAGTCGAAAAGAGCGCAGACTAAATCAGTTGGTTAAAGGTTTCGGTAGCCAGGCCCGCCGAATTGGTTTGTGATTCATACTCTCGCAGTTTTCGGTAGAGTGTGCGTGACGAAATGCCGAGGATTGCCGCAGCGCGTTCCCGATTTCCATCACTGTCATCGAGGACACGCAGAATATGTTCGCGTTCAAGTTCTTCCAGTGTCTTGGTGGCGGTTTCCGCGGCGGGAGCTGCTGCGGGCGACGCAGGGCCCGTTGCCGGACCCTTCTGGTCCATGCCTAAGAAGGGAATCTGCGCGGCTTCGATCGTGTCGCTCACCGAAATAGCGGCGGCCCGTTCCAGGCAGTTACGCAACTCACGCACATTACCGGGCCATGAATATTTCAGTAATTGCTGCCGCGCATCATCAGTGACATCCAGCTTTGGACGATTGAAACGCTGGCGGTAGATCTCGAGGAAATGATCAATAAAACGTGGAATATCTTCCGGGCGTTCACGCAAGGGAGGGACATGCAATGACACAACGTTCAGGCGGTAATAAAGGTCGGCGCGAAAGCGCTGGCGCTCTACCTCGGTTGAGAGATTACGATTAGTTGCGGCGATGATGCGTACATCGGCATTTTGATCGCGAGTGGAACCGACGCGTCGAAAGCGGCCCTGTTCCAGAAAGTGCAACAGCTTGACTTGCATCAGGAGCGGCAGGTCACCGATTTCGTCCAGAAACAAGCTGGAAGCATCCGCAGCTTCCAACAGACCTCGCCGCAGGGAACTTGCGCCGGTAAATGCGCCGCGTTCGTGTCCAAAAAATTCCGACTCGAACAGCGTTTCCGGCAAGGCGCCACAATTGATCATGATCATTGGCGTGGCCGCGCGCGGGCTCTTTGAGTGAATGTATCGCGCCAGAACGTCCTTGCCGGTTCCTGATTCTCCGGTCAGGAGAATGGTGGAATCCGTTTGTGCGGCAGCCTCCGCTTGCGTGATCACAGCAGTCATCAGAGAGGTTCCGTGAATGATTGGTAATGGCTCGTCGCCGCTGCTGCCTGGGCGCGATACGGATCGCAAAGAAGCGTTTTGTTTGACTAGTCTCCGTTTCTCATCAGCTTTACGAAGAACGGCCTCCATTTCATCCAACGTCGCAGGTTTCGTCAGATAGTCGTAGGCGCCGTGACGCATCGCTTCGATTCCGGTCGATAGAGAAGTGTCGGCTGTAAGCATTACGACTTCGGGTGGATCCTCGAGCTTTCTGATTTCCCGCAGCGCGTCGAGGCCCGACATGTCAGGCATCATGATGTCGAGCAGAACTACGTCGTAATCGGCCTCGCGCAAGAGCTGAAGACATTCACGCGCACTGGCGGCAGGGGTAGCGGCGAAGTCGGACCGAGACAGCTGTTCGGTCACTAATTTCCGCAGCAGACTGTCGTCGTCGACGACCAAGAGACGGGTTTTGCGAGTCATCGTTTCTAACGTTTAGACACGGGACTTGTCCCGTGCCGAATAAGGCGGACAAGTCCGCCATCTAAACAGCTCCAGTTATTCAAGCGGCCGACGGGGAATCCAGAGGCGGAACGTGCTCCCTACGCCCGGTTTGCTCTCAACATTCAGTCCGCCGCGCAGCGATTCAGCGAGGGTCGCGCTGATCGCCAGCCCGAGTCCATAGCCTTTGCCCGGGCCTTTGGTGCTGAAGAATGGATCGAAAATTTTGGCGAGCAAGTCCGCTGGTATTCCCTGGCCAGTGTCTTGCACTTCGATGACGACGCGCGCACCTTCTCGCCGTGTTGAGACAATTACCTTTCCCTTTTTGTCGCCCAGGGAGTCGACTGCATTGCTCAAAAGATTGTCAAGAATCTGATTGACCATTGCCGCATCGGTGGCCACTTCTCCGATCGTCTTATCGATCTGGATTTCGAACTCAGCGTTCGTTTCAGCTCTTTGCAGAGCGGCCCGAGCGCATTGCTTCGTGATTGCGCTCAAGTCGCACAGGGCGAGTTTGGCTTGCCGCTGCCGTGTTAGGTCAAGAAGCCCGCGGGTGATCTCCTTACAGCGCAGGGCCTGACGAACTATTTCCTCGAGGTAATAATTCCAGCTCGCGGTTTCAGGTATCTGTTCGCCAGCCGCCGCCTGGCGCATGTCACGCATGATAGCTTCGGCGCAAGTCGTAATGGCGGCCAACGGATTATTGACTTCGTGGGCCACACCGGCGGCCAGTTGCCCGACAGTTGCCAATCGCTGCGAGCGTCCCAGCTGGTCCTGCATCTCTGACAAGCGAGTAACGTCATTCCAGGTGACCACATTCACCGACTGGCCGTCGGGTTTCTGAATCGGAAAGATCGACACCAGAAATCGGCGGCCGTATTCTGATTGCACCTCAACTACAGTTGAAGCTCCCTGATTGTCTGCCAGGTAATAATCGGCGGCACGTCGCCCAAACATCCGGGCGAAGGCCTCGCGAAATTGCAGACCGATCACGGCGGCCTGTTCGGTCTCCAGCATTTCCGCGGCGCGCGCATTACAATGAAGAACGACTCCCGCGGAATCGTGGACCAGTATTCCTTCACCGATCGCATTGAAGGTCTGTTCCCAGATTTTCTCCGCGGCCGTGATTGACTCGACCAGGCGCTCGCTGTCCAGCACCACGGCGGCCATCTCTGCAAGGTCTTTAAGTAGTCGCTTTTCGTCTTCGTTGAATTGATGCGGGACTCGATAGCCGGCCGTCAGGGCTCCCGAGTTTGTTCCGATGATACGCAATGGCGCAATCGCCATGTCGCATACGCCTTCGGCGACATTAACCGGAAAGTCATCGGCCGGAAACTCAGGGCGCGTTCCGATGCCCTGGAGGATCCCGACGGTATTTTCCTCAAAGGCGCGCAGGGCGATCTTACTTCCCAACGGGCGAAACACGGGTTGCGAGTAATCGACATCCACGGTGAAGCCGCTGGCAGCTTTCCACCTGACGGTTTCATCGATTAGAGAGAAGCCGAGAATGCTGGCAACGTCAGCATTCATGATACGCCGAACCAATTCGACGATTGTTTGCAGCGCAGGCGCGAACTCAGGTCGGGAGTTTGTCGTTGTGGCTTCGGTGACTGCAGCCATTAAGTCGGTTAGGTGAGCGACTGTTCTTCAATCTCAGAGAATAGCCAAACGTATCTTTCTACGCGGAAATCGAGGCACGGTCAAGAGTTTATTTTGCGGTTGGCCGTGGGTCGTGGCACGCGCATCTTGCGCGTGAGTTCATGGGCGAGCCACTTCTTATTGGTCCCGAGCGTTTGTGGTAACGTCAGTGCGGAATGACGACCGTCAAAATCTCAACCCGCGGCGCAAAGCGCATTCGTCTGGGCCACTTGTGGGTCTATCGCAGTGACATTCGAGATGCGGGCGAAGTTAAAGCCGGAGCAATTGTGCGAGTCGTGGATGATGCCAGGAACTTCGTCGGCCAGGCTTTCTATAGCGATCGGTCCCAAATAGCTTTGCGATTTCTCACCACGCAGGATGAAGTAATCGATCGCGAATGGTGGCGTAACCGGTTGCGAACTTGCGCAGAACAGCGTTCGTCGATCATGAAACAGACGAATGCCTACCGATTGGTCTATTCGGAAGGTGATCTTCTGTCTTCAGTGATCGTGGACGTATATGACGGGCATTATGTGTTGCAGACGTTGTCGCAAGGCGCGGATCGTGTTCAGGCGCAATTGTTGGAATTGCTGATTGATGAGTTTAGTCCGCGGTCAATTGTCGAGCTAAACGATGCACGTGTTCGGCAATTGGAGGGACTGGAACTGCGCAGCGGTGTGCTCCACGGCGACGCTCCGCATGAGATCGAAGTAGCGCAGCACGGGGTGAAATTCATTGTGTCGCCCCGCGCCAGCCAAAAGACGGGTGCGTTCCTCGATCAGCGTGAAAACTATCTGGCCGCGCAACAGGTCGCGCATGGGCAGGCGCTTGATTGTTTCACTTTCACCGGTGGTTTTGCCTTACACATCGCGGAGTCGTGCGACAGCGTAGTCGGAATCGATATTTCGAGCGACGCGGTGGCTGCGGCTGAACGAAATACAAAATTGAATAACGCCCGGAACGTAACATTCCGGATGGCAAACGTTTTCGATGCCTTGCGAGAGATGGAGACGGCGGGCCAACGGTTCGATACTATCATTCTCGATCCGCCGGCGTTTACAAAGAGTCGCGAAACGGTGAAATCAGGTGCGCGAGGCTACAAGGAAATCAACCTGCGCGCACTGAAGCTCTTGAATCCCGGCGGAGTGCTGGTGACCTGCACCTGTTCGTATCACATCAGCGAACAGATGTTTCTGGACATCATTACCGATGCCGCGCTTGATGCGCGCCGTCGGGTGCAGATCGTTGAGAAACGCGGACAGTCCAGCGACCACCCGGTGTTGCTGGGCGTGCCGGAGACGCATTATTTGAAGTGTGTGATTGCGCGCGCGGTTGATTGATCTACAGGCGGGCAAACCACGCCTGATAGCGATCCCTGGACGACGCCAACCAAACACCAAACACGTTTCTGTCTGATCGTCGATTGCGAAGCTCAAATTGCACCAGCTCGTTTAGAGCGTTATCTTGAACACCTTTCATTCCAAGCGCAATGAGGTGTTTCAGGCGCGGCGAATCTTTATCCGTCACAACCGGAAACTTGCTGTGGACTTCGTCGATCGCCAGCGCGTCCGGTTCAAGGCTGAGCATGGCTATCTCGTTCTTGAGCGAACCAACACCTGCTGATGACGCCGACTCAGTCGCGGTTGATGCCTTTTGCAACAGCTCGATCAGTCGCGCCAACTGGATCTTTCTACCTTTCTGAAAAGCCGTGAACGCCATCGCCGGGTCGCTATCCCCTTCGAATAAATCGTCGGCGAATACCGCGGTTGAGACCTCAACGACTTGATTCGGCAAAATGGTCGGGGCGTAACCGTTCGGGCCCGGCATTGCCCGATAGGCCAAATGGGCGCTGAATTCGTACGTGCCGCCCGGCGCGATCAGCGGCGCTCCTTCTTTTCCCTGAGGCATGCTGATCATCTGCGCAAGTCCTGCCTGCATCACTCGCACCTGCAAGGCGTTGACGCTTCTCGTTGACAAATTTCGCACTTCGACGTCGTAAGAAGGCATCGTGGAGAAGTTCGGCTGCATGACGACTACTTCAATTGATTGAGCTTTGCTAAAGAACTGCGGCACTTCGCTGATTGAAGGTGTCAGCCGCACAGCCTTGATTTCGAAAGGCACCACCCCGAGCTGAGCGAGTTCCTTCACGGTGGCTTGTTCGCCTTCGTGAAGAATGTAAGAGGAGACTGGGTGTTCCTGCTCATGCAACTCGCCGAAAAACACGGAAACCCGGACACGGACCCCGTTCTCGGCCAATTCAGATCTGATGTTGACTGCTGTTACGGCGGGTGAATTCACTGGCTGTACCCAGTTACGAACGTGGCCGAAGCGGGCATACCACGCGCCGCTCTGCGTTGATGACGCAATCGGCTGATAGGCGGGCGCTTCATTTGGATAGAAGTGGACTTCCAGTGCCAGTGGAGTCGGGTCAGGCGGAACTTGCTGGGCGATCGCCGCCGGCGCAGCGAAAAGAACCGTTGCGATAAAAAACCAACGTAGAGCTTTAAAGCAACTCATCATTCCCTCCTAACAGGAACGGAAGGCGACGTTACGTGAATGGGACGCGTTAGCAACTCTCGTCGTGCAGATTTGCTGTCGATTAAGTTTAGCTAAACCTATCTACAGACACCAGAGCCGCCGGCACATCGATTCGTTGCTGTACCAGCGGCCCCGGGTATTACTTCTAAAACAGCTTATGGTTGCATTCCCGGATCGTTCTCAATCACCACCTTGGTTGTGTAGTCCTTTCCATTGAGTGACAACTTCAGATAGTAAGTTCCGGCTTCAAGAGCGGGACCGCCGAAGAGACCGCCGAAGCCACCGCCTCCGCCGCCTCCACCACCACCACCAAAGCCCTGGAGATTGGCCGGTCGTTGCGGTGGATCGCCGCGCAGATTCCATTGAATTCGATTGATACCAATCTCCTTCGTGCCAGTGAAGTTGCGGACGACTTTGCCGGTGTAGTCGCTGATGGTGAGCTTAACGTCACCATCGGGAACGGCTTTCAAGTAATAGCTGATCGCGGTGCCCGGCAACGGATTGTTTGCGCGGAACCACTTTGAGCCGCCGGTATATCTGTTCAGCCGAACGTCGTTGAACCAAAGGACCCCGGGACGAACATCGAACAGGAAGGCATCTTTCTCGAGTACCTTACCCGAGGTCAGTTGTTGCAGCGCGCTGATATCGTCGAGGATGTAGATTCCTCGGCCGTGGGTTCCGATAATCAGATCGTTGTCGCGCGGGTGGATGAGAATGTCGTCAACCCGGACGCGAGGCAGTCCTGACATGAATTCTTTCCACTCGTGACCGCCATCGAGCGAGACGTAAAGGCCAAACTCAGTACCCGCATAGAGCAGGTCTTTGTTCTTCGGATCTTCACGAATAACGTTGACGTTGCCCCAGCCGGGCAGATTGTTGGTGATGTTGGACCAGGTGGCGCCGTAATCGCGAGTGACATAGAGGTACGGTTTGAGATCATCGAAGCGATGACCGTCGACCGAGAGATAGCATGTCCCTCCGTCGAAGTGCGACGGCTCAACGCGCGTGATGTGATACAGCGCACCGGATTTTTCGGCGAGGATAGGCACGTTCCTGGAGACGTTGGTCCAATTCATGCCGCCATCGCGACTAATTTGGACATTGCCGTCGTCGGTCCCGGCCCAGATGATCCCCGCGACTGCCGGAGATTCTCCGATAGTTACGACATAACCATAGCTGGTGTAGCCGTCATTCTTTGAAGCCATCGGCTCGCTGCCTTTCACTCCCATGATCGAGAACGTGTTGCGATCGATGTGCTTGGAAAGATCGGCCGAGGCCATCCAGGTATCGCCGCGATTAAGCGACTTGAAGAAGCGGTCACCGCCAACGTAAAGAATGCTTGGGTTATGCGGTGACATTATGATCGGAGTATTCCAGTAGAAGCGATACTGATCGGTCGCAGCGGGCGCCGGCACCACGTTCGAAGTGAGCCCCGCACCACCGAAACCACCGCCGAATCCCTGCTGGGCCGCAAACGCCGCCAGCGCCGCCTGGGGATCCTGCGGACTTGCCTCAGGCGAAGCAGCCGGACTTGCACCGGGAGTTGCTTGACCGCCACCCTGACCACCGGCACGACGACCGCCGCCGCCTCCCCCACCGCCTCCTCCTCCAGCGCGGCCACCACCGCCGCCACCGCCACCGCCCCCACCTGCGCCACGGCGAGGCGTGGTGCGCGGACGAATGCTGACCTGGCGTCCGGTGCGCATGTCGATGCGAGACATCGCGCCGTTCTGTGATTCAGAGTAGATAATGAACGGATCGCTTGGATCGGCTTGAGAGTAAAAACCGTCGCCACCGCCGGTGCGGAACCAATCAGCATTCGTGATTCCTAAGTTGCTGCGCGTCTGGCTTGGACCACCCCACGAACCGTTGTCCTGCAAACCGCCATAAACGTAATAAGGCCGGCGCATGTCAGCAGCTACCGCATAGAACTGCGTGGCCACGATCCCGGTGTTGACGAACTCCCAGGTATCGCCCTGGTCATAGCTCACGTCGAGTCCACCATCGTTTCCGATCAGGATGTGCTTGCCGTTCTTTGGATCGATCCAAATCGCATGATGATCGCTGTGCGCGATTCCGGGTTGCAGCGACTTGAATGTCTTGCCGCCATCAGTTGAGCGACTGAAGTTCAAGCCGCCGACGAAAACGTTCTCCGCGTTCGACGGATCGACACGAATCTGGCTGTAGTACATCGGCCGATTATTCTCATTACAGTTATTGAGATTGAAGCAGCTCGCGACTACTTGCCAGGTCTTGCCCTTATCATTCGATCTCCAGACGCCGTGCTTTTTCGGATCGGGAGTGGGTGAGCCTGCCGGGGTAGCAGACGGCGACGGCGTAGGTGTCGGCGTCGCACCTCCTCCAAAGGTCTGCTCTTCGCCGCCGGTGCCGGTGGTCGCGCCTACTTCGATCTGCGCGTAAATCACATTCGGATTCGATCGCGAGACATCGATGCCCATGCGTCCCAGGAGTCCTTCCGGAAATCCGTTGCCCGAAATTCTGCTCCAGCTCTTTCCGGCGTCAGTGGTTTTCCAGAGACCTGAACCCGGACCACCGCCGTTGAAGCCCCACGACGTGCGACGACGCTGATATGACGCGGCATAGAGAGTTCTGTTGTCGACGGGATCCATCACGAGGTCGGTGAAGCCCGTGTCCTCATCGATGAACTTTGTGTTAGTCCACGTTTTGCCGCCGTCGGTCGTTTTATAGAGTCCGCGCTCTTTGTTTGGTCCAAACAGGTGGCCCAACACCGCGACGTAGACGACGTTTGGATCTTTCGGATCAATAACTATTCGAGCGATCGTCTGCGAGTCCGCGAGACCCATTTTGGCGAAAGTCTTGCCGGCGTCTGTTGATTTATAGATGCCGTCGCCGAAGCTCGCACTTTGACGATTATTCGCTTCGCCGGTGCCCACCCAGACGATGTCGGGATTCGACGGAGCAATCGCGATGTCTCCGATCGATGCCGTCGAATAATTATCGAAGATCGGCGTGAAAGTTGTGCCGTTGTTCGTAGTTTTCCAGACGCCGCCAGTGGCCGCGCCGATGTAACAGATATACGAGTTGTTGTCGACGCAGGCGATATCGTCAAGTCGGCCGCCCATGCTCGCCGGTCCGATACCGCGAAAGATAAATCGCTTCAGCATCGGATCACCTGACCAATTGACGGGTGTCGGAGTTGGACTTGGTGTTGGAGTTGCCGTGCCGGTACGGGCCGGCGACGGTGTTTGAGTTGCGGAAGGCGTTTGCGAGCCAACCGCTTTTTCGGCCCGCACCGCCATCGCTCCCAGCGTTACAACAACCAGAGCGAGCGCGCAGACCGCGGCCATCAGGCCGCCCAGCTCACGAGCAGAACGACACGTGTCTTTCATTGGGGAATGTCCTTTCAATCTAATTGTGGTTAGAAACTACGGGCAGCAAAACTTCCGAAGAATACTATTAACAATCGTATAACGCGCGAATTCGAAACCCGGTTACATGCACTGACAATCGAAGGAGGAAACATTTAACTGATCGGACGAGCATAGTCAACTGGATTTTGCCATGGGGCGCCCTCAGGAGTTGAGTTTCCCGCCGCCGGCGAATCCGATTAGCGATCCTTTATGTGTCCACGATCACATTTCATGCGATCGCTTTCACAAAGAATGCTTGACGATTTCATGTTGCGTGTTAGAATTCGAGTCTCAGTTTAGTCTTTAAGAGTTCCCCAAATGCTACCGCGCACACAACGTCAGAAAGAAGTCCTTGATTACATCACGCGCTTTCTCGCTAAGCACGGACATGAACCTTCGTACGCACAAATAGCTCGTCACTTCGGGATTAGTTCCAAGGCGACAATCGCGAAGCACATTGCGGCGTTGGAGAAGCGGGGTCTGATCAAGCGCGAGCACGGACCTGTGTTCACGATCGGCGTAAACATGGAAGAGGCCCCGGCGGATGCTGTGTGCGAGGTGCGTCTGGTCGGCAGGATTGCCGCCGGCGCTCCCATCGATGCCATCCAGGACATTGAGACGATTTGTGTGCCGCGCTTTTTGCTTGGCAGAGTGCGACCAGACAGAATTTATGCGTTGCGCGTCAAGGGTGATTCAATGATCGATGAACACATCTGCGACGGCGACATCGCACTAATCGAAAGCCGCAATGACGCTCGCAACGGCGAGATCGTCGTCGCTTTGATCGATCAGGCGCGCGCCACGTTGAAGCGGCTGTTTCGCTTCGGTGACGACGTCGAACTGCGACCTTCGAATGCCACCTTACAACCTATCAAGGTGCACGCCTCGCGCGTTGAGATTCAGGGAATCTTTCGCGGCCTGATGCGTCCCAGCGCTTAACCCCAACCCTTAAGTAACCGCCGCACAAAAACCCGGAAGGCTTGGCTCTGACCATGAGCCATTGATTCGGCAGTCCCTCAATTCGTTCTTGCAAATTTCCTTACAATCCTTTGACATCAACTTTAGGTAAGACTAAAGTTGCCCGTCGGTTACGGTGAGTACCGCAACCTATCTCGGGAAGGATATTCGTATGAACCTCAGAAGAGTCTTCACCGCCTTTTTGCTCGGCATACTCCTGTTTGGGATGACCGTTTTTGGGTGTCCCAAAGGTTATTATAAAAACAGCGAAGGCCGTTGCGTGCAGCGCCCGGGTGTAAGCAAGAGCGCGCCCGCGGGGGCGACGGCAAAATGTCGAGACGGATCGTACAGCTTCAGCCGCAACCATCGCGGAACCTGCTCACATCATGGTGGGGTGGCCCAATGGCTTGATTAGGCGCGATTGACTTGAGCCGTCGGTGATGATGAAGTCGAAGCGTTGGGTGAGCATCATCGACGCTTTCTTACCACTTTGTCTGTATCGCTTTCAAATTCAAATCGACAGTCCTTAGGATCTTTATCTTCGCGTAATCCAACAAAGACCGGATGACGCAAACGCTGGTCGGCGGTCCATTCAGAAAACTTAACCTCAGCTACCAGCTTGGGTTTGATCCACTGAACAGGCTCGTTGGTTTTCGGCGCGTCCACGAATGAATCCTTAGCGGTCTTGAGAGGTTGCATCAACTTGTAAATCGAAGCCAGCTTACGTTCATTAAAGCCGCCGCCCACGTGCGCGATGTAGTGCAGCTTGTTATCGCGATAAAGTCCGCAGACTAACGCGCCAAAATACGAGCGCGCGCCGCGTGGCTTTGTATAGCCGCCCACGACCACTTCCGAGCGCATGATCGTTTTCACCTTTAACCAGTCGGTGCTGCGTTTCGGCAGATACTTGCTCGTCGCGCGTTTGGCGATCATGCCCTCGAGATGAAATTTTTCGATCTCTCGGAAGAAGGCCTCGCCGTCTCCTTCGACGTGCTCCGATAGTTTGATGAAGTTCGATGGACGCAGGATTTCAGCAAGCCTCGCCTTTCGCTCGACCACCGTGCAGTTCCTCAGATCATAGCCGTCGGCGTACAGCAGATCGAAAACGAAGTAGACAATCTGTCCTTTGCCGCGCAGATCATCGATCCCACTCTTGCGGCCGACGCGAGGCTGCAACAGTTGAAACCGCGGCATGCCATACTCGTCAAGGGCGACGATCTCTCCATCTAGGATTGCCTGCTCTGCGCCAATCTGTTTTGCGACCTCGCGAAGCTCGGGATACTGCGGTGTCATCTCAATCTGATTGCGCGACACAAAACGCGCCTTGCCGCCACTGATGAAACAGATCGATCGAAAACCGTCCCATTTCGTCTCAAAGATCCATTCCGGATCTGTAAATGGATCGTCGACGAGCGTGGCCAGCATCGGATGAATCTCGGAGGGCATGCGCGCGGCGCGGGCGGCCGAGCAGATAGTCGTGGTCTTCTTTCGTGCCGGTTTTTTCGTTGAGTGTTTTCTGGTAGTCATGAGCGAGATCCGCGAGGAAGTCAGTACCATCCGCGTGAGCGGATATGGTAAAGAGCTTCTACCGGTTGAATCCTGATCCTATTCGCTAACGCGAATGTACCGACCTCATATTCTCACCGGGCTCATGTTAGTCTAAGAGTGATTCATCATGAGCAGCAAGCGCGCGAAGATCGAATCTCAAAAACCATTCAAGCCGACAAAACAACAGCTTGTCGATGCTGCGGGCCAGACCCTGCCTGACGTTATCGCGCCAAACCTGCGCGTGCTTTTCTGCGGCATTAATCCGGGACTCTACACTGCCGCGGTGGGCCATCACTTCGCGCGGCCCGGGAATCGCTTCTGGCCGGCGCTGCACAAGTCCGGATTTACTGATGGATTAGTTTCGCCATTTGATGAACAAGAGTTACTCGCGAGCGGCATCGGCATCAGCAATGTCGTGTCACACGCTACGGCGGCTGCGGCTGAGCTAACCAGAGACGATTTCATCGCGGGTGGCCGGGCACTGGATGCAAAAGTGAAGCGTTACCGTCCGCGGATCGTTGCGATCCTGGGCGTCGGCGCCTATCGCCAGGCTTTTGAGAAACCAAAAGCACAGATCGGCGAGCAACCCGAACGAATTCACGACGCGCGTGTCTGGGTTTTGCCTAACCCGAGCGGACTGAATGCCAATTATCAGTTGGATGATCTGGTTAAGCTATTCCGAGAATTGCGCCGCGCAGTTAAGAAGTAAACGCGGCAAGGGATTTGCTGGATTGACTTGTCATGATCAGAAAACTGAAATCAGGTGAGTATCGTCTGTACTCGCGCAAGAAAAATCCGAAGACTGGGAAGAGAAGAAACCTCGGGACCTTTGGGACTCGCGAAGCTGCTGAGAAGCATGAGCGTGCGGTGCAATATTTCAAGAGGAGGTAGGTGAGACTCCGAGTGGCCGTAGCGGCGAGATGAACGCCCGACTGAATGCTGTATCTGCCTAGGGCTGCGGGTCCGGCTGAGGAGCTATATAAGATTTTCGACCCCAGACGGAGTACTCGGGATGATTTCGCACTTCGACTAACAGCTTGCGCCGCTTACCGTCATGCGTTTTATTTGTTGGGTAATATCCAACTATGTAACGATTATTGATGTCCAACAAGATGCTCGAATAAATCGCTTCAGCTTGTTCCGGTTCTTCGAGAAAACTGGTCCAACCACCGCTTAACTTCGCCACTTCGGCTGCCGCCATCTGACCCCTCAATCTAAAGTCCAGGTTGTCAGCGATTACTTTCTTTGAAGGATGATACGGCTGGCGGCTTAAATAATCGCCGCCCATTCCATTGGCGACAACAACTCTCTCAGCATCCATCTCCGCGCGTTTTAGCTGCTCAGCTTCAGGCAACCCGATTAAGCGAAAACCCGGAATGACCGTGTAGACTGTAGCGCGTGATTTTTCGACAGCGGCGTATACATCGTCCAGCCCAAATTGTACGATTCGGGATCGGATCGAACTGTGAAGAACTGACGGATCGGGTGGTTGGAGAAAGTCTACCTGATCCCCGTCCGTCTGAAAGATAATGATCGGCCTGATGTCTTCCTCATCAAACAGTTCCCTGGCTGTCGCTAACAAGGCACTAAACTGGTAACTATTTCCTTTATGGGTAAGCGCCGTTATTTTCAGAGATTCGAGCGCCTTTTTAAGGCGACTCTTGTCCGAGGTGAAGTTTACCAGCAACGTCACCTCATTAGTGACTATAGCCACGCGATCATTTGGGTTTAGCTTCTCAATGAATGTCTTGGCGGCGTCCACGCTCAAGTTTATGTAGGGAGCCAGACTACCACTGTAATCCGTAATCAAGACGATCGATCGCCCCCCGGTGGCATTACTGCCGAGTGAGAAGTGGGCAACTTGTTGAACTTTGTCATCCTCCGATACGGCAAAATCATCTTTGGTGAGTCCACTAACAGCGTGCCCTTGCTTGTCCAATACCATAACGTCGCAGACTACCAGATCGGTATTAATTCGAACGACATTCTCGGCGTCTGCTCGACGCTCTTTCTGCGAGTCTTCAGTCTCAACAGCCGCCTGCATTGACGGGTCCCACTTGAGCCGCTTGATACTTGAACCAAAGTTCTTGAGTGTGGGCTTCTCTTTGGTCTCAGATTGCGCTTGGCCCGGGGGAATCAATCGAGAAACGAGAGGTGAAACACAAAGGAGCACCAGGAGAGGAACTGATCGATAAGATCGGCGCGAATACAGTCTCATTTCAATTGGAGCACTTTCGCGCGGAAACGCGCTGGTCACAAATTCCGGTTCATCGCGGGGTCGCCCGTTTCAGGAATCATACTCCCATGAGCTTTGTTGTTGCGAGTCTGATTTGACTGTTGATATCAGTGGTTTGCTCGCGGTAGATCGTGTGCTTAAATGGAATCGGACACTTTCATGACTGACTTTCTCTCGCAACTCAATCCACAGCAACGCGAAGCAGTGACCTCCAGCGATGGTCCGTTGTTGATTCTCGCCGGCGCGGGCTCCGGCAAGACGCGCGTCATCGCTCATCGCATTGCCTATCTTATTGCCGAGCGCAGCGTGTGGCCGCGAAACATTCTGGCGGTTACTTTTACCAACAAAGCCGCGGAAGAAATGCGCAAACGTGTGACCAAACTCATCGAGGGTCTGGAGATCGGCAGCGCGCCGCTCATCTCAACCTTTCACGGTTTGTGCGTGCGGATTTTGCGGCGCGATATTGAAACTCTGAACGCCGGCTACACCCGATCGTTCACGATTTACGATCAAGATGACACTGTGCGACTGACCCGAAACTCCATTCGCGATTTGGGGATGGATGATAAGCAGTTGACGCCCCGGTCGGTCCAATCGACGATCAGTGCGGCCAAGAATCGCGGAGAGGATGCGGAGAGCTTCGCGGCGCGCGCGCACTTCATCGACGAGCGTCGTGCCTCAATCGCGCGCGTGTTTCAGTTATACGAGGAGCGGCTGCACAAAAACAACGCGCTTGATTTTGACGACTTGCTGATCAAGACGGTCCGTCTCTTACGCGATGTTCCGGAGGTGCGCGAGCGATACAACGATCGATTTCGCTACCTGCTGGTGGATGAGTACCAGGACACAAATCAGTTGCAGTTCGGATTGATTCGACTGCTGACTGAGAAGCAACAAAACATCTGCGTCGTCGGCGATCCAGATCAGTCAATCTATCGCTGGCGCGGTGCAGATATCACAAATATTCTTAAGTTTGAAGAGCATTTTCCTTCGGCCAAGGTGATCCGGCTGGAAGAGAATTATCGTTCGACCCAGAACATTCTCGACCTGGCCAGCGGCGTCATCAAGCACAACCTCGAGCGCAAAGAAAAAGCGCTGTGGACGCAGAATCCGGCCGGCGAAAAGATCCGTTACTATCAAGCGCTCGATGCGGAATCGGAAGCGAGGTTTGTCGCTGGCAAAATTCAAGAGCACCTCCGAGCTGCTCCTGATCTGCGGGCGGCGGTCCTTTATCGTACTAACTCACAGTCACGCGTGTTTGAAGAAGCGATGCGCCGCGCGGGTCTCGCTTACAACATCGTCGGCGGCTTCTCTTTCTATGAACGCATGGAAGTACGCGACATCATCTCCTACTTGAAGCTGGCGATGAACCCGCATGACTCGATCGCTTTGCAACGTGTCATTAACACGCCACCGCGCGGCATCGGCAAGATGACGCTCGACGAAATCGAAAATCGGACCCGCGAACTTGGTATTTCACATTGGGACGCGATTTCTGACCTGATCGCTGACGAGCGCCGGCTCTCTGCGCGCGCGATTGCCGCACTGGCGAATTTTCAACGCATCGTCAATCAGCTAGCCGTCAAAGTTGAGCAGATTCTCGCCACCAATGCGGGCGGAGCCAGCTCTGAAGATGAATCGGAATCACGAATTGAATCGGCGTCACCCGTTTCTGATTTAGTGAAAGCGGCAATTCTTGATACCGGCTATGAAAATGCTCTGAAGTCGGAGAACAGCGATGAAGCAGAAGGCCGGCTCGAGAATCTTCAGGAACTCGTGAACGCCGCCGTCGACTATGACGAGCAAGGTGCGGAAGGCCTGCGGGACTTCATAGATCATTCGGCACTGGTGGCCGATACCGATCAGTACAAGGCTGACGTCCCGGTAACCCTGATGACGGCCCACTCCGCTAAAGGCCTGGAGTTTCCGCTGGTGTTTCTGGTGGGGCTGGAAGATGGATTGTTTCCACACTCGCGATCCTTAAGCGACGCTTCGGACATTGAGGAAGAGCGGCGCCTGGCGTACGTGGCAATGACGCGCGCCGAAAGGTTCCTGTACGTGACTCATGCAGTGAAGCGGCGAGTTTATGGTGAAGAATTAGCGTCCGAGCCGTCCCAATTCCTTAACGAGATGCCGATCGAATTAATCGAAGACGTTTCCCGAGGCCGTTCCTGGCTATCCTTCGCGCGCGGATCGCAGTCCTTAACAGGTGCGGCCGATTCGGTTCGTTATGACTACGGTGATGAATACAGCCAGGTTGAGGAAACATCGGACAAACGTGGCGGCAGTAAATATACGGGCAAGACCTATGACAGCGTCGAATCGGTGGAGGAATTCTTTCGCCGGCGCACGGCGCAGATGGGCTCGCCCCAGTCTCGATCCTCAACTCCCAGGTCCCAGAGTCGCTCAGCAAGCCCTAAGTCGGACACCGGAAGTCCACCACCCTCGTCTTTTGATCCGGGCTCGTATGTTCGCCACTCGAAATACGGTCGGGGCCTGGTGCTTCGCCGAGAGGGGTCCGGCGAGCAGACCAAGGTCACCGTCAACTTCCCCGGGTATGGCGCAAAGAAGCTGATAGAGAAATATGCCGGGCTAGAAAAGGACTGATTTCCTTAACAAAATTGCAGACTCTCATTTCCGCATAGCGGTTCTCACTCAATTGCAACGAAACTATCACGCGCCTAGGGTGGACAGGCTTTAGAGCCCTATGCTAGCCTCTCCTCACAGGGCGAACCTCACAAAGGGTTCGCTTTTCTTTTGATACCCACCCGCGAACGCAGGTGGTACTGACAAGGGGTATTCCACCAGCTATTGCAGGTGGATTAACTTGGTCTTTTCAGGATCGCGCACAGGAATCCCGGACTTCGGCTGACAGACGCCTTCAGTCTCCTTTGAGCCGGAGGTCGAGTCAAAGCACAAACTGACTCGCGCGCGATGTCGCACTGAAAAGTTGGCTTAAAACTAATCGGACAGGAGAGCCCGAACTGATGAAGAAATCCACGTTTCTTGGAAGCGCCGTAACTGTGCTTCTTCTTTTCTCTGCAATTTCCTACTCCAGAACCTATATTCAGCAGCAAAATCCGAAGTCGAACCCGGTCGCTCAAACGTCGGCGCAGACTTCAACTGATACTGTAGCGACGAAAGAAGCGGCAAGTGCCGCAGCTTCGACAGAACGCCCCAGGGAAGTCGCCACCAATCTAGCGACCGCGGAAGAAAAAGCTGCAGGCGAGACGTATACGGCGACTGCATACAGCTTGCACGGCCGCACCGCGACCGGCGTCGCGCCGGCAACGGGAATGATCGCGGCTGATCCTCGGGTGCTGCCATTAGGCTCGCGCGTGCGGATTGAGGCCGGTTCTTACAGCGGCGAGTACGTCGTTGCCGACACGGGCGGCGCAGTTAGAGGCCATCGAATCGATATTTGGACGCCAACCTCGCGCGATGCCATGCGCTTTGGAAGACGGGCGGTGAAGCTAACTGTGCTGGAGTTGGGCGGCAAGCGAAAAAAGACCGCCTCGACTCGGCCGCGCACAGTCACCTTAGCGCCGGCTTCTTCGGTGGCCGCCCCGCAGCAGTAATACCCGCCTCTCCCGCTCCCCCGCAAAATCCTTTTAATAGCGCCTTCTCTGAGATAGAATTCGCCCGCCGGAATTGATGACCGATCGTGTCAGAAGCCCGACCGTTTAGGGAGGGCCAGAAAGCGGCTCGGCTTCACTTCAGGAAATACCATCGGAGCCCTCCCTAACCGGTCGGGCTTCTGACATCATGGGTGCTATGAAAAAAGTTATTGCCCTCCTTGTCCTCGTGTCCGCTTTCGCGTTAACCACCTTTGCACAATCAGGCCGGAGAGTTGCGAGTCCGCCACCAACGCCGGCACCAGCAGTCGTCGAGACTCCGACAGAAGCGCAGCCTGAACGTATGTCTCCGGCGATGGAAGAGACGGGCGTACTGCCCGATCGACTGCTGAGCCGCGAATTGAAATCACTCGACAAAGGAAGTTTTCGGCTGTCGGACTTCAGCGGCAAAGTTGTCGTGGTGAATCTTTGGGCTTCCTGGTGTGGTCCATGCCGCGCCGAGATTCCTGATTACGAGAAAGTGCGGAAGGAATATGCAGGCAAGTCCGTCGAATTTATCGGCCTAACCACCGAAGATCCGCGCACCGCGAGTGCACGGGTGCAGAAGTTTGTGCGTGATGTCAATTTCGGTTTTCGCCTGGGTTGGGCTGACGCTGACACGGCTCATACGCTAATGAACGGTCGCAATGTTATCCCGCAGACGATCGTCATCGCGGGCGATGGTCACATCATCAGTCACTGGCGTGGCTACTCGCGCGGGCAAAGCCGTGACCACCTGGAGCAAGTGATCGACCGCGCGCTGAAGGATACGACTGCGTCAGCGAAGCCTCAATAATCATCGGATGCAGTTGATCATTACCGATCGCATCCCGCGCGAATCTCAATCCGTTTTTTATTTTTACCGGCTCAACAGTTAAGATGCTGTTTCATGTCGCTTCCAGGCAAAACGGCAGACGGGTGCGCAGATCATCTGATCGAAATCTGGCGTGGGCCAATAATCGAATCACAGCACAGCGGTCATCTGATCGCAGTTGATGGAAACGGCGAGACCATTTGTTCGTTGGGCTCGCCGGAAACAGTCACTTACCTTCGATCCTCAGGAAAGCCCTTCCAGGCCTTGCCCGTGGTTGCATCGGGCGCCGCCGACCGATTTGGATTCAATGAAAAGGAAGTCGCAATCTCTTGCGGTTCGCACAACGGTGAGCCCATCCACGTCGAAACGGTGCGCTCCATTCTACAAAAGATAGGGCTCGACGAAACGGCATTGAAATGTGGAGTGCATGAGCCTTACAGCGTTGATGTCGCGCGCGAATTGATTAGTAAACAAGAACCGCCGACCGCGATCCAGAACAACTGTTCGGGCAAGCATGCGGCCATGCTCGCCCTGGCAAAGCACCTAGGCGCGCCGACGGAAACGTATGACGAGCTATCGAATCCGGTTCAGCAGATGGTCGCGCAAACCGTTTCGGACTTTTCCGGGGTACCGCTTGAGGACATTGCTATCGGAACGGACGGTTGCGGCGTGCCGGTGTTCGGAATTTCGGTTCACGCCATGGCCGTAATGTACGCTCGGCTGATCTCGCCTCCGGCAAAGGCTTCGCGCGAGGTCCGAAATGCATGCAAACGAATCGTCAAAGCGATGATCGATTTTCCCGAGATGATCGGCGGCACAAAAGATCGTCTGGATACGGAGTTGATACGCACCGGCGCCGGCCGCTTAATCTCAAAAATTGGAGCGGAAGGCGTGTACACTGTTGGCGTGTTGCCATCATCCGACTGGCCGCATGGACTGGGATTCGCGCTGAAGGTTGAGGACGGAGACGATCGCCGGGCGCGTCCACCCGCGGTCATCGACGCGTTGCGGCAACTCGGGGTGCTGTCGGCCAATGATTTAGAAATGTTGTCGGCTTATTCCCCAGCCGTGATTACCAATCGCCGCGGTGATCGAGTGGGTGAAGTGAGGGCGGCATTCACGCTGAACATCGATAGATAGTTTAGACGGCGGACTTGTCCACCGTTAGTCGCCACGATGTCGACTCTAAACGAAGATGCCACACTTAGAACCTAGCGCGCCCACCTCACCCGTCCTGGGACGCGACCAGTACGGCAATGTGGACTACGATTCGCTTCCCGAGGTGATTCAGTGGTTTCTTGACTACGATGAGAGAGTCGCGATCGTCAAGCACCCAAGGGTTGAAGAGCTGTTTCAATGGAAACAGGAGCAGAGCCGCAACTCCGGCGAGGACGTTTTCAATTTCAATCGCGCCGAGGATCGTTTGGCGATCGGTATTCTTCAATCTATCGCTCACAACACAACCGAACGCGAGCTGCACGCCTGGATTTCTCAGTTGCTCAATACTCTGGAGCAGGCGTCGAAAACCACGGAACAGATATCGACTTCCTATCAACTGAATATTAACGATGCACAATCTGTCGTCGCGGAATCGGCGAAGATACCGGCTACGAGAACTCGAGAAGGATTTTTGATCGATTGTTGGCTGGAAAGTCTGTGCACCGCTGAGATTCGCGTGCTCGGATGGCTATATCGAGAGTTTTACGGCCGGCCATTTCATCCCGAGAACTTCTGATCGGACGTTCGCCTTTCGTGGCGCGAGCGATTTTAATGCAAAAGTCCTCGTCTCCTGTACTGAACAATTACGCATACAACGCGGCTGTCCGCTCCCTAAGTTCCATCTTCCGGCGGTCGTCTTTTCCTTTTTCCGAATTTAACTAAGAAAATCGCTTCGCCGAATTTTGATCGCGGCATAGTCGGCGCGCTGGCACAATCATTGCTGAGGCACAGACGACACGAAAGCAGAAGGGTAGTTAAATCGGGTCAGGCTCTTAGGCTGGAGTTGCAAGGCGCTTTGGGGGAGGTGCCTTACATCTGAGATGTGGCGGCTCTTTCGGGGGAACGGAGTTGCCGATGGCAGTCAGAGAGCAAAAAGGCGAGGCTGCTGATGAGCGGCTTGGAGAGGCTAGGGGGAGCCTCCCAGGACTTATCAGCAGCCGCAAGCCTATATAGGGTACCCGATAGAAAAGAAAAAGCGCGGATGACCTGGTGAGTCATCCGCGTTTTTGTTTTGTGCTGCGAGGGCGGCTTTGCCGCAGCACAGTGCGGAAAGCCTCCGGCTTTCCGGGGTATGGGCTAGTTCTTTGAGGCTACGCCTCGATGTTGTGCGGAGGCGCAGCCTCCTTTTCCATTTGCCTCGGTTGCCGGTAAGCCAAAGGCTTACCGCCGTGTGCTGCGGCAAAGCCGCACACCAACTTTTTAGACAAGCGACTGTTGGCATCGGACCGCTTACCTTTTGATCCTAAGTTGTTCACTGCTAAACTCGCGATTCGTTCTTCTATTCACAGTCTACGATTCACTACTCACGAAAAGTGTCCGCACCAAACATTGAAACCATCGTCTCGCTCGCGAAACGTCGCGGGTTTGTCTATCCCTCGTCGGAGATTTATGGCGGTCTCGGCAGCGCCTGGGATTACGGGCCGATGGGAATCGAGCTCTACAACAACGTCAAGCAAGCATGGTGGCGTTGGATGGTTTACGAACGCGACGACATCGAAGGTCTCGACTCGTCGATCATTCTCAATCGACTGGTGTGGAAGTATTCGGGACACGAAGAGACGTTTCACGATTGGCTGGCCGATTGCCGCAAATGCAAGAACCGCTTTCGGGCCGATAAAGTCGGCAAGTTAGTTTCCGAAGAAGATAGTAAGCCGGTTTTCGAGTTTGGCGATTGTCCGTCGTGCGGTTCTCATGATTGGACTGAGGCGCGAGCCTTTAACACAATGTTGCGGACCAAGCTCGGCGCGGTGGCCGATGACGATCCGGCGGCCCTGGCTTATTTGCGTCCCGAAACCGCACAGGGCATCTTCATAAACTTTCTCAACGTACTGAACACGAGTCGGCGCAAACTCCCCTTCGGCATCGCTCAAATCGGCAAGTCCTTTCGTAATGAAGTGACGCCCGGCAACTTCATCTTTCGCACCCGCGAGTTCGAACAGATGGAGATGGAGTACTTCGTCAAACCCGGCGAGGACGAACCGGCGCATCAGGAATGGATCGACGCCTGTCATCAATGGTTTCAGACGATCGGCGTTTCGAACGCGAACCTGCGGCTGTATGAACAGCCAAAAGAAGAACTGGCGCATTACGCAAAGCGCACAGTCGATATTCAATATCGCTTTTTTCCTGAGCGTGAAGAGGAAGAGCGGCAATGGGACGAGTTGATGGGCATCGCCAACCGCACCGACTTCGATCTCAAGACGCACTCGAAGAAACCCGAAGATGCAGAAGGGAAGCGGCTGAATCCTGATTCGACCGAAGATCTTTCTTACTTTGACGAGCAGACGAAGCAGCGCTTTTATCCGTACGTGATCGAACCTGCGGCCGGCGTCAATCGCACGGTACTCGCGCTGCTGATGGATGCGTATTCAGAGAAGACGAATGACAAGGGCGAAACGCGCGTCATCCTGAAACTTCATCATTCAATGGCGCCGATCAAAGTCGCGGTGTTGCCGCTCGCGAAAAACAAACCTGAGATCGTGGGCATGGCCAAGGCCATTAAGCGCTCACTGCAACCAATCGTGCGCGCTGTTTATGACGACACCGGCGGCATCGGCAAGTTGTATGCGCGGCAGGATGAGATTGGCACGCCATTCTGCGTCACCATCGATCATCAATCGCTGGAAGACGAGGCGGTGACCGTTAGAGATCGCGATACCTGGGAACAGGAGCGCGTGAAAGTCGCGGATCTGGCCACGCACTTGCTTCAACGAATCGCTGTTGTGTCGTAGGCTCCCGACGCGAATGATGAGGTCAGTACCGGGAGCGATAGCGACCGGGTTCCCAACCCACTAAGGATCAACCCCAATACTGACTCCATGATCCACAATCGGAATTGGTACTTTCAGAAGAGGATCTGATGCAACCACCTACCAGGGCTTTCGACCAAAAGCAGATCGCAACAACGTTTCTCAAACTTGCCGCTTCCGGAAAAGTCAGTGAGGCTTTTGCTCAGTACATCAGCGCCGATTTCCGTCACCACAATCCGTATTTTCCGGGTGATGCTAAGTCGCTGAAAGCCGGCATGATGGAAGCTCATCAAAAGTTCCCCAGCACTACGCTTGAAGTGCAGCACACGTTTGCAGAGGACGATCTCGTAGCCGTGCATTCTCGAGTAAGGCACTCGGCGGACACGCCGGAAATTGCGGTGGTCCACATTTTCCGTTTTGAAAACCGGCGCATTGCGGAGATGTGGGACATCGGCATTGAAGCGCCGAAGAATTCGCCGAATGACAACGGACTGTTCTGAGCAGCGGAAGTTGTTAACTTGCGTGCGGCGGGGCAGCGCTAGATCAACATTTAGTTTTCTTTCAATCTGATCAAGTGATAGTGCCTCGCGCCCTTTCTTAGCACCAGCACCTGCCTCTCAATAAAATCAGACGCATCGATTGATTTGCGCGCGTCGTCGACGCGGCGATTATTTACGGCCAGGCCTCCGCCCTGGACCAGACGCTTAGCTTCACCTTTCGACGGCGCGAGTCCGGAAAGCACCAGCGCATCGCCGAGCGTGAATCCAGCGCCATCCAATTTTGAGCGATCGATTTCCGTCGACGGCACATCCGCGAAGATGTCCACAATCTCCTGAACAGTCATCCCGCTGATCTCTTTCCCGAACAGCACTTCCGAGGCGCGCACAGCTTTTTCCAGCTCAGTCTCGCCATGCAACATCGCCGTGACTTCGCGCGCCAGCCGGCGCTGAGCTTCGCGGCTTTCCGGTGAGCTCTTAACCGTTTTCTCCAGCTGATCGATTTCTTCTTCGGACAGCCACGTGAAGAACTTCAAATAAGTAATCACATCGCGATCGTCGGTGTTCAGCCAGAACTGATAGAAGCGATATGGCGAAGTCAGTTTCGCGTCGAGCCACACCGCCCCGGCTTCAGTCTTTCCGAACTTAACTCCGGCCGAGGTGGTGACGAGCGGAAAGACGAGGCCATGCGCGCGTGCGCCGCGCAGACGACGAATTAGATCAATGCCGGCGACGATATTGCCCCATTGATCGCTCCCCCCCATCTGCAGGGTGCAGTTATGTCGATCGTGCAGCACGAGATAGTCGTAGGCCTGCAACAAGGGATAACTGAACTCCGTAAATGAAATTCCTTCGTCGCTCTCAAGACGGCGCTTGATTGCTTCTTTCCCGATTAGATTATTTACCGTGAAGTATTTTCCAACATCGCGCAGGAACTCCATCATCGTAATTGGTCCCAGCCAATCAGCGTTGTTGACGATGTGCGCCGGGTTTTCTTTCGCGTCAAAATCGAGGAAGTGACTTAACTGCTCTTTGATGCCGGCGAGATTTTCTTCTACCTGCTCATTAGTTAAGAGCTGTCGCTCTTTGGTCTTGCCGCTGGGATCTCCAATCAAACCGGTGCCGCCGCCGGCAATCGCGATTGGGGTGTGACCGAAGCGCTGCAAACGCGCCAGGCCCATTACCGGCAGAAGCGATCCCACGTGCAGACTCGCAGCCGACGGATCGAAACCGATGTAGGCTGTCAGCTTTTCTTTCGCCAGCACTTCGCGCAGCTCAGGCGTTGCTTCGTGAAGCATGCCGCGCCACTGAAATTCATCGAAGAGGTTCATGATTATTAGCCCGTCATAATAGCAAGAATCCTGATTGTGTCAGAACCGTGAGTGACAGCGGCTCAAAGCAAGCCTTCCCATGGGTTGTTTCATTGAAGGTTGAAAAGCATGATTGCCGCTCGCTTGCACTCTGTGATACAAGCCCCAGGTTGATGAGTCGCTCGTATTCAACCAGACTTTGCGTGGCCGCGCTGGCGCTGGCTGTGGTGGTTTGCAGCGCTGATGCGCGGACGATCAGACCTGGCGGCGATCGAAATCGCTTGTTCACAACACAGGGCGATGGCTGGACTGCGCTCAAGACTGACGATGGAATTCTTTTTATCTGGAACCGGCCAGGATTTGGTTTTACGCTTTCGATAAAGGGAAAAGACATTCGCCCGCTTAATGATCCAAACAATATTTTCTTTACCGTTGATGGACTGGTTTTTCAAATTCAATCGCTTCCCATTAGCAACTTCGCGCCGGACGCCCGAACGAACAAGCTCGACGATAAGTCCATTCTGCTGGCCCATCGCGACTGGGAATCTAAATTCCTTGAAGACGAACTGTTGCATAGTAAGCTTGCGCTTAAGTCATCCAGCGAAAAGCTGGCCAGTGGCAGTGATGCGCTGCTCTGGCAATTCGATCTTCCTGAAAAGTTCAAGAACCCCGATGCGAAGACGCAGATGTATCTGACCATTGTCGCCAAAGACTACGTCATACTTCTCAACAGCGTGGTTAGCGCCAGTGGATCTGAGGCCGCGGTCCACAAGTTCCTCCTTGATGTCATGACGAGCCTGAAGTTCAGCTCCGAGCCGATAGACGTGAAGAAGGCACAAGAGACGATTCGCAAAGGCGCCAAACCTTAAGTTGTTTCCCTTCGTTCTAAACGAGAATGAATCGACGTGAATTCAATTTCGGATTGATGGGAGCGGCGAGCGCGATTGCGACTCGTGGTTTGGCACATGCGCCGCAGATTCAATTGCGTATCAATGGCGCGCGCCTCAATCAGCACCTCACCGCGCTATCTGAGTTTGGGAAGAACCCGCAGGGTGGCGTCAATCGTGTGGCTTATAGCGAAGCTGATCGACAGGGCCGCGAATATGTTTTGAGTTTGATGCGCGCGGCGAAACTCGATGTTTCGATCGATGCCGCGGGGAACCTGGTCGGACGCCGCGCCGGCAGCGATAATTCGCTCAAACCAATTCTCTTCGGCTCGCACATCGACAGCGTTCCCGAAGGTGGAAACTTCGACGGCGACGTTGGCTCGCTGGGCGCGATCGAAGTCGCGCAGACTCTTGCCGAGAACAAGGTAACGACGCGGCATCCGCTCGAAGTCATCATCTTTCAAAATGAAGAAGGTGGTTTGATCGGCAGTGAAGCTATTGTTGGCCAGTTGAGCGAGAAGGAATTAGATCTGCTCAACAAAAGCGGCAAGTCTGTGCGTGAAGGTATCAAGTTCATTGGCGGTGATGTGTCGAAACTCGCGACAGTGAAGCGCGAGAAGGGAAGCATCGCTGCTTATCTTGAACTGCATATCGAGCAGGGCGGCACGCTTGAGGCCGAGAGGATCGACATTGGAGTTGTCGAGGGAATTGTCGGCATTAACTGGTGGGACGTGACTATCGAAGGCTTCGCCAATCATGCCGGTACGACGGCGATGAATAATCGCCAGGACGCTTTGCTGGCCGCCGCGAAATTTATCGAAGCGGTTAATCGGGTGGTTACGAGCGTGCCGGGACGGCAAGTCGGAACCGTGGGCAGGATTCAGGCACTCCCCGGCGCACCGAATGTGATTCCGGGAAAAGTAGTCTGCAGTTTGGAATTGCGCGACCTCGATGCGGCTAAGATTCAAATGCTGTATCAGAAGATTCGTGGTGAGGCAGATCAGATTGCGAAATCCAGCCGCGTGACTTTCGATTTCAAAGCACTCAACACGAACATCCCCGCGCCCACCGATCCACGCGTACGCGCAATCATCGATCAATCAGCGAAAGACTTGGGACTAACGACGAAGCAAATGCCCAGCGGTGCCGGTCACGACGCGCAGGACATGGCGCGCATTGGACCAGTCGGCATGATCTTCATTCCGAGCATCGGCGGCATCAGTCACTCACCAAAAGAATTCTCTCGGCCGCAGGATATTGAGAATGGCGCGAATGTTTTGTTAGGGGCAGTGATGAGGGTGGATGGCCCGGATCTTTCTTCAGGCTGAAAGCCTGACATGTAATAGCCCAGGGTAAGCGCGCAGCGCGCCACCCTGGGTACAACGGAAGAAAATGATCGGAGCCCTGAAGGGGCGAAAGAGATGCCAGACGAAATCACAGTGTCCGCGAAAGCGGTGCAAGAGACAGTTAAGACTGTAAGAACCGGAATCGAGGCCACTCAGCAACTAGGTAGATTTGTCTCAAGAATTACAACCGAACCTCTTGAGACGGTAATGGGAATTCTGAATGACAAACTACAGTTCATGCGCTGGGAGAGGAAGCTTAGACTCGCGCAGCGTGGACGCGAAATAATCGATAAGCGCGGTATCGAAGGACCCCTGCGACCGATTCCGTATAAACTGGCTTTGCCGATCATTGAGAACGCTTCGCTGGAAGACAATGACGAGCTACAGGACTTATGGGCCAATCTGCTTGCCTCCGCAGTTGATCCAAACTTCGATGGTGTTATCCGGACAGCGTACATCGACATTATTCGTCAATTAGAAGTGATCGATGTTCATGTACTAAACGTCGTGCACAAAGCCTATGGGAAATGGCTCGATGAACGAAAGAGAGAACAGATCATTGACGGTTATTATTTTTCGCCAATTCGGAATCCCGTGAGTAAGGTCGACATAACAGAACAGTTAGGGATCACCTTTGCTGTCTACGAGAACGCAGTTGACAATCTAATGCGCGTCAGATGTCTTGCGTCATATGTAGCGGATGAAACAATTCAGACTGAGTTCTTTGACATGCCAAGGGAAGAGGCGGTGACCATCGACCATCGGTATGAATTCGTTTGTATCACTTCCCTTGGAGTCAGTTTTGTAGAGGCATGTGCGGCTAGCAGCCGTTGATAACCGACGTCTAACCTAAGTCGACCGTCAGTCAAGCAGCGACTTCTACGTATTCAATGCTCGAAGAAGGTTCGGGAATTGGTTGGCCGTCTTCGCGCAAGCCTTCTACGTGAAATTCGATGGCTTCGTGAATCAGCTGCAAGACCTCTTCTTTGGTTTCGGCAGCAGCAACACATCCAGGCAAATCCGGCACGTAGGCGCCAAAACTCGTCTCACCTTTTTCAACAATTACCGCGAATCGCATTGGTTAATTTCTGTCACCATCGGGCCTCGTAATCGATTTCTCTAGCGCTTGGCGTACACCCGGTCGCTACCGCTCCCGGTACTGACTCCGTCACCCGGGCTACTGCATCATTCGCGCCTTCCGAGCTCCAGTCACCGCCAATCACAGCAATCCTGATCCAGCATCGTCCACCAATCTGTGCCAATCGGTTGTCCATCAGGTGGATCGTTTGGTTTGGTCAGATTCATCTTTTTCGGATCATCCTGGAAGCGTCTGATCTGGCTCGCGGCGTAAATCAGGAAAGCAGTCTGCTCCATGGTTCGAGCAAGGGGCCGTTGATCATTCAGCGAACTCTTTAACAGCTCCAGCCGGTACTCAGCGATTGCGCGCACTTGGTTTGAAGCGCGCTCTCCGGCGGCCAGCGCCATGAGATCATTTAAAATCACCATGTTCACGACGTGCTGAATCTCGCCTTCGTAGCCCGAGCGCATCGGAGCTTTCCACGTCGCCTGAAGAATCTTGTCGAGTACTTCATCCAAACCCGGATTGCGCGAGTCGCGCGCGTGAAACTCGACCAGACGCGCGGCGCGTTCCTGATTAAGCAGAAAATCTGAGACGTGGTTTGCGAACGCCTCGGCCGGCGCTAAGCCGTCAAATGTCGGAGAAGTGCGAATGCGGAAATCCTCGCGTGTGCGGCCGTAACCCGGCGGTCGCGGCGGAATCAATTTTAAGAGTGATTCAGGCAGCGCAAGATTCTCCGGCTTCAAAGTATCAAGCGTTGCCGCCAAGGCGCGCCGCTGCTCTTCCGGCGCGATGATCTGCGGGTTCTTGTCGCCCTTGCCTCGCAGACTGAACGTGTAGTCTTCGCCACCGACTAACTTCGCGGTCGCTTCGACCTGATAGCGGTGATACATGTAGAGCGGCACCAGCACATCTTCGAGCGTGGCCATCGGCGCGCCTTCGCGAATATTGTTTTCGCCGAAGCGACTCATGGCCGCCGCGCGCACCTTCATTACCTGGGCAAGACCGTCGATCACATTCGCGCCGTTGTCCCAGAGATGGGTGTAAGAACTCGATGCGCTGGCCGGACGCGCGTCCTGATCAGTCAGGTATCTCAAGCCGCGCGCGAATGCGTCACCTAGAATTTTGTCGAGCGCCGCCTGTTCGTCTGTGCCGGCGGCAAAATCCTGATAACCATAAGCAATGGCGACCTTGTCCCACTCGCCGATGCCCTTCGGGTAAGCGTCAGAAAAATCGGGCAAACCATCAGCGCCCAGCTTCACCAAAGGCGCGGGATAATCCATCACTGAAGCGCGATTGGTCGTGCTGGCGGCAAAGTTATGTTGCAGGCCCAGCGTGTGACCAACTTCATGCGCGGCCAACTGACGCAGACGCGCGAGCACGACCTGCTGCATGATCTTATCAACGACTGTCTTGTCCTTTCCGTAGGGCGCGAGCAGTCCTTCCGCGATTAAGAAATCCTGGCGATCGCGAAGCGAACCCAGACTGACGCGGCCCTGAATGATCTCGCCCGTGCGCGGATCACTTACTGACGATCCATATGACCAGCCGCGCGTCGAGCGATGCACCCATTGAATGACGTTGTAACGGACGTCCATTGGATCGGCATCGGGCGGCATCACTTCAACGCGAAAAGCATTCTTGTAACCCGCGGCTTCGAATGCCTGGTTCCACCAACTCGCGCCTTCGATCAGAGCGGAACGCACCGGCTCAGGCGCGCCGCGATCGACGTAATAGACGATTGGCTTGACGGGCTCGCTCATCGCCGCCGCCGGATCTTTTTTCTGCAGGCGATGATGATTGATATAGCGCTTGACGATGGTTTCGCTGATCGGCGTGGCGAAATCCATGTACTGAATTCCGAAATAGCCGGCGCGCGGATCGTTGACTCGCGGTTTGAAACCCGGCGGCGGCAATTCGACAAACGAGACATGCTCACGCACGGTGATCGCCCGGGCCACCGGCGTCACTGATCGAACAAGCGGACCAGCTTCACCTTCAGTTGTGAAGGTGAGCGTGGTTTCCACTTCCGAGTTCTTCGGAAAGTTTTTTGTGTTGGCGAGATAGAAGGCACAGCGGGTCGGGTCCAGACGAAACTGACCTTGCTGGCTGCGTTGCAGGGTGCCGGGAATTCCGTGGACGTCGCGCAGGTAAAACGCCGTCGCATCCACCAGCGCACGATTGCCTTCTTCAGCAGCGACTTCAAATCCCCATAGAACTGATTCGGCGAACGCATCTTTTACCGCGCGCCGCTCATCAGCGCTGTCACTTTCGGCGCGAAAGCCCTCGTTCGAAGCAATCAGCAAAACGCGTGGGCCAGTGCGCTCGAATCGCACGATATGATCCTGTCCGAGTTGACCTCGATCCAAACCGAGGTCATTCGATCCGATGCCGGCCGGCAAAGACTCAACATACAGAAACTCAGAATTCCATTTGTCGATCTCCAACCAAAGTTTTCCTGCTTTCGCGTCCCAATAGAACGGAAAATACCCGGGGAATTTCTGCATGCCGCCGATCTTCTCACTGATACTGACTGCTCTGGGCGCGTCAGCACTACCGCGCCCCTGGGCATAGAGTGTTGTATTGATTGCCAGGCACAACCCAAGCACGAGAACGAAACGAACCATCATTTGCGACTCCTCATTGAGCAAAATTGCGTTAGTAAGCTTACTTGCATTTTTGTTGATTATGCTGCGAGCTTCTACTATCATTCACCCACCTCGCAAGTCAAAGGGCAAATTTAAGTGACCCGGTTCCGGAGCAGCGCGATCAAGCGTCGCTCCTGGGCAGCCTTCGGATGAGCAGCAGCCGATGTGCTCAAACACGAATCACGAAGGAAACCGATCCTTCCGACGTCCCGAAATGCCGTTGTATTCCTGACACCGTGGATGCCGGTTGGAGGTTACCTTAATTCAAAGTCTGGATAGGCAATATGTCCAAACCCTAAGGTGACCTACGGCACTTGTTGGCAGTCTACTGAAAATTTGGGAGTGGGCCTACTGAAAATTTGGGAGTGGGCCTGGTCCCTACCTTACCATCCTGGAGCATATGACATGGAATGTCTTCGACTTTATGGAATCAGAAAACTGGTTGTGTTGGTGAGCGTGTTGGTCACTTTGTCGACCGTCGCTATCGCGCAGGTTAACTCGCCGGCAAATCCGTCATCAGCACCAAGTCCAAACGCGAATTCAAGCCCAACGCAAATTGCCTCGGGCCCACTCAGCCTCTCTCCCGACAAACTCGAATTCAGCGAACACGAGATCGGGACAACCAGCTATAGCCAGGTGGTAACGTTAAAGAACAACGGAAAAGTAGCCGTTAGGATTAATGTCGTTATCTCTGCGGGCGACGTCGACTTTGCGTTAGCGCATCCATTCCCGCCGGAAAGCCTTGCTCCCGGCGCAGACTGTTTGATTTACGTTGAGTTCGCGCCCATCGGGCCGCAGACTCGCAATGGGCAGCTTAAGGTCAACTTCCAGCCGTCGGACAATTCAACTCCGGCTTCAAATCAAGTCATCAACCTGATCGGAAAAGGAGCCATCCCGAAGCTTCGCCTATCCCAGCCGTCGTTGGACTTTGGTTCCCAGGTAATAGGTTCCACAAGCCTGGTCCGCACTTTGATACTCACCGCCGGTGATGAACCCGTGGGAGGGCTAGTAGCAACTACCACCGGAGACTTTACGGTAACACCCGTAGTCTGTGAACAACTACAGCCGTCTGCTTCGTGTTCGTTAAGCGTCACCTTCGTTCCCAAAGGGAAAGGCGAAATAAGAGGTTCGCTCACGGTTCTCAATGACAAAAGTCCCCGCAAGGTCCTACCGCTGACGGGAATGGGCCTCGAAAGCTGCAACAGTTCAACCGGCTCTGGGTTCAGGGCGCAGTTGTCTTCGCTGGCGCCGGTCCTCGTGATCGTCCTGATCTATTTGGTAGCTCTCATCCTGGTGCGCTGGAACATGATCGCCCGGCCTTCGCGCAATTTTTTATTGGCTGAGATTGGCGCCGTGCGGCGGCGCATCGAAACGCTGAAACAGGGCCCCGAGCTCGATCCTATCAAGGGGTTACTCGACCAGGCCGAACAGTCTGTCACTGAGAAGAACGCAAACACTTGGTTGGACCATCTGTTCTGGACGCGGGGACAGGAACTGGCCGGGTGGAGTAACGTTCATGAAGCCGAGGAACAACTCGTCTTTTTTCTCCCCGAAGAAAACGTGCGAGCTGAACTCGAACGGGTCGAAGGTAACTTGCGAGAAGCAGCTACCCCAACCGCATTGGGTTTAGCCGATCGGATCAACGAGGCACTGGCTGCGGCTCCACTGCTGCCCCTGGGAAAGCAAGATCCAGCTCGCACGGCATTGGAAGACGTTCTCAAGTTTCTGCAACCCGCCGGTGCAAACCTCGCCTCCGACGTCAGTGAGGCCTTGAAGCCAGACGCAAAGCCTACGCTGGAACAGTGGCAGAAGTTGGCCGAGAAGGTGTTAAGCTACCTCAGTCCAAAAGCAGCATCCCTCCGAGAGCAAATCAACCAAGCCCTGGCTTCCTCTACAGCTACCGAGCAAGAGTTTAAAGGGCTGCTGAATCAAGCTGCCACACTCCTCGAAACTGATGCTTTCGAACTAGCGGCTCAACTCGAAGCGGCTTGCGCCGCTGGGACCACCTCTCCTCCAGCACCGCTGAAGGACGAAGACTGGAAAGCGGTAATAGAAAAGGCTAACGAGTACCTGAGGCCTAACGCTTCTCTGCTTGGGCAGATCCAGCTGGCGCTGACTGCTAAACCCGAGGTGCCGCTCGGGCGCTGGCGGGCATTGCACAGTGAAGCTCTGGGCTATCTGTATAGTCGCTCGGACACCCAATTTTCCGAACTCGTCAGTTGGCAGAATAAGACGGTGTGGCTGGTTGGTTGCAGCCTATTGCTGATCGTCGCCTTAACGGCCACGTTACAACACGGAATCCTGTTCCTCCTGGGTGCGACAGGTGGTCTAATGAGCCGCCTCATGCGCTCACTTTCGCGCGCGGATGTGCCCACGGACTATGGCGCTTCATGGAGCACGCTTTTTCTCAGTCCTGTGGTGGGAGCGCTGTCGGGCTGGGCCGGAATACTGCTGGTGATTGTGGGTGTGGAGTTCAATATACTTGGCTCTGCGCTCAAATTTGACTGGTGTAATACCTTCAATCCGGTGATGCTCGGTCTCGCCTTCGTGTTGGGATTCTCGGAACGTTTCTTTGACGGGATCTTGGATCAGCTCAATCGGAAGGTCGAGCAAACTGCTGCACCTTCATCCTCCGCTCCGTCGACTCCGTCTGCCGTGCCACTCACCATTGTGACAGCTGCAGTACTGCCGGAGGGAAAGGTGGGCCAGGCCTACGCGCAGACTTTGGCTGCTTCGGGAGGCACATCACCCTACAAGTGGTCGTTGGTCACTGGAACTCTCCCCGCAGGGCTAAGTATTACTTCAGCGGGACAGGTCGCGGGTACGCCGGCTGCAAAAGGTACCGCGAAGTTTACCCTTCAGGTTTCCGATGCCGCGGCGAAGACGCAGAAGTTGGAGTTTACAATCGTGATTACTTAGAGCTGTCGAGATTTGCTGAAGAGAGGTGTCAGTTGTCTGACTTCACCCCGCGACGGCTCCGGATGAGAGCGGCATTGAACACTCCGATTTAGTGGGCGCTTTGTGCAGCTTCGCATTTAATTAACGGCTCGTCCGCAGAGCCTGCGATCCATTGCAATCCCCTCGATCCAGCCTGGATGATAGCGTTTGCTGTTAATTGGCGCGTTACTGATCGAAGCTGAAACGAACGTTCACCTCCAAAACTCTTGTTTCTATTTGCCCGCGCTCGGTTCGTTTGTCGAGTGCTCACGCAACGATGGAACAGAAGGTTACCCAAAATAGGAGACCATAGATGCCAAACGATCCGCCAAACACAATTCGACACGTGGTTGTTAGTGGCGAAGTACTAGGTCGAATCGCGCGAGATAACCACGTCACCGTTGAAGCCATTCTTGCCGTAAATCCGACGATCACTGATCCCGACAGAATTTTCGAAGGGCAAGTCATCTTCATACCGCAAACCGGCCCTACGCCCGAAACGGGAAGCCCGGTTGACGACCAGCCGGCAAATAGCGGCCCTCCTGCTGCAGGTGGAGTTCTGACTGGTATGGATGCGAATCTTTCCTTACTCGGCGCGGTGGCCTGTCTCAAAAATCGTGGCTTCCGCTTCGCCATTCGTTATTACACGAGGAGCGATCGGGCCCGGACGCTGACGCTACCTGAGGTTAAAGCGCTCGTGGGCAGCGGGCTTCAATTAGGAGTGGTTTTTGAAGATGGCTTCCCACCCGATCCAAAGAAGCAGCCGGGTTTTTTCACTCATATTAGGGGATTGGAAGACGCACGAGCGGCGCATGATCGAGCCAGGAACAAGATTGGCCAACCGGCGAACACGCCTATTTACTTTGGAGTTGATTTCGACGCCTCGCAAAGTAATCTGGATCAGGGCATCACGCAGTATTTCGAGGGAGTGCGCCAGGCTTTCAACGAGGCCGACAATGGTTCACCACTTTATCGCGTCGGGGTGTACGGATCGGGTCTCACGTGTACAGAGATGTTGAAGAAAGGATTGGCGACTTTCGCCTGGCTTTCACAATCAACGGGACACGCGGGCTCGAAGGAGTTCAAGAAAAAGAAACTTTACAACCTGGTCCAGGGGCCCGTTGAGAAAAACGTGTGCGGCTTGGATGAGATCGACTCTGACGAGACAAACCCCGACCCCGTAAAGTTTCCTTCGGGTCTGTTCACGATTTGAACCCGGCGCGGCAAGCGTCGGGCTCGTTAGACGCGAACGATCTGGATCTACTTCTCGTCCAGCTTTCGACCGGCATTTAGATTATCGAAGTTCAGAATTGTGTTGAAGACCAGCGAATAACTTCCTGCGGTCTGTCCGCGCCAGAATGGATTCAGCGAAAAGAGAATGACGTGACCTCGCTCCCACGGCGAATCGATAACGGCCGCGTGTTGCGCAATCTCGTCACCGCCGTCGAGCAGACCTGAAACCAGGAGGTCGCTCGCATTTCCCCAGCGCAGGATCACGCGCGGTCGTTGCGCCGGAGGAATCAACCCAACCAGATTACGGCGCTGCTCTTCATTGATGGGCGCTGCTTCCCATATCTCGCTCGAGGGCAGCGGTTCTGGAACCTCTGCCGGTGGCCGTCCCTGAACTATGTCTGGATCATCGACTGTGCCGCGGCCGGTCGTGCGTTGCGCGCCACCGCCGCCACGACGACCGCCACCGCCACCGCCCACAACGTTGCTGATGTTGAAGATTGGTCCATTGAAGCAGTACACCGAAAGTGAATCGCCATAGCCGTAGGCAATCGGACTGGTTGAGTCGACGAATCTTGTGCGCAGCACATCGCCGATCGCGCGCAGCCGCGTCGCCCGCTGAATTGAAACTCCGGGCGTGAAGCCCATCGAGACGGCAAAGTCCGCCGACTCGTCAGAGCCGACGTATACGCCGCCATTCTTTACGAAGCTTTGCAGGTTCATCAATCCCGTCCATCCAAGTCCGGGACGCATGTCCTCAGTCGAAGCAAAGCCGCCGAGGTTCGGCGTCAGATCAGTTTTCTTCCACGGCAGAGGGTTGCCGTACATCGGCCGCCCCTGTATCACCGCGTTTGGGTTGCCGCCGCCGGGGGCGAAGACAATCACATCGTACTTTTTGTTTAGGTCGGCTTCCTTCGCCACATCCTGGGTGCTGATGTAATCATAGGGAATGCCCATCTGATCGAAAGCAAGCCGCCACCACCCTTCATCCTGCGTGTTCAACCAGGTGTGCATGATTGCCACGCGCGCAGCTTTGACGGGATGCGTCTTTGTGGTGTCCGGAACTTGAGACAAGGGATAGGCTTGCAGTCCGACCTCTGACGTCACTCGATTAAGTTCTTCCGTCGAAACGCCACCGATGATGAAAGAGCCACGATTGAACTTTCTGCCGCCTTCTGTGAAAGAGTCTTCTGTCGCCGCGAACGATGCTTTGCGTAATCGATATCTCAAAGTTATCAAAGCGTTGTCCGCGTTATTATTGACGACGAAGATCGATCCGGTGCCGCTGACTCCGCCGGGGGAATGCACATCGCCCGACACACGTTCCATTGCGGCAGCGAGGACCTTGACGTCGGTAACGCGCACGACCTGGACGTTACCGAGCTCGCCGAATGTCCAACCCGTGTCGTCATAGACACTCTGCTGCGGATCGCGCGGGCTCCAATACTGATAATCAAGCAAGGCGTCGGCGATGCGGCTGTACGGCTGGTCCATGCGCACGATGTAACTGCCCGCGGGAAAAGTGCGCTGCTCTGTATCCGCTGCTTTGGCGGGCGATGCAGAAGCGGTCGCGTTGTTGTTTCCACCGCGCGGACCACCTCCGGTTCGCGGCGCGGCTTTCTTTTTCATGGTGACGGTGAACGGCGCAGTGGCGCGATGAACTTCGCAAGCCTGGCCCTGCAGGACTCGCAGCAAGCCTGCCTGATTAGCCAAACGCGGATCGTCGCCGGGAAAAACGTACGCCGCCGGCCCCTCGTTCCTGGGTTTTTCGATCGAGCGTTTCGACTTTAAGTAAAAGTTCTTGAGAAACAGTTTGCTGTTCTTATTGAAATAATCCAGCGAGATCAAAAGCGCGGTCTCTTCATAGTTGTTGTTATTGCGTTGTGACCACTTCGCGCGCGGCAGCGGCGGGTTCTGTTTGTACCAGGTCCGCTGATATTCGTCCGGCGAAACGGACCGCGTCAGCGTATCCGCGCCGCCGTTGCCAAAGGTTTCATACAGACGGCTGATGCCGTTGTGCGTCGCCGCGATGAACATCAAATAGCCGGGCGACCAGGTGTCGAAAGTCCCGTGCGTGAAGACGCCCGGCATGCCGAACTTCGTCATCTCGGAAACGTTCTTCCATCCGATCATCTGCCACTCGTCAGTGAGAATTGGATCAAGCCAGGCGTTATATGGACCATCACCGACCGTGTTGTCGTAAAGATAGGGAACGGATTCGTGCAGGTCGTGCAGCACCTGTGCTTTCCACCCGACATAAGTATTCAGCACGTTACGCGTCAACTTCAAAGATAAGCCCATCGCATCGCGATTGTTGTCATGCGCAACGTAATGTCCCCAATAAATGAGGTTTGGATAATTCTCGTTCGGATGGGCCAAATGCCATTTGTAAATATCGACCATGCGATCGCGGCCATCGACTTCGACGACCGGCGTGATGAGCGTCACCATGTTGTCGCGGATTGATTTGATGTAGGGACTGTCGTCGACGGCGAGACGATAAGCCAGCTCCATCAACGCCGTGGGCGCGCCGGTTTCTGTCGAATGGATGGTTCCCGTGATGTAGTAAATCGGAAACGATTGATCGACCAATCGATCGGCTTCGCCATCGTCCATGTTAATCGTGCGCGGATCAGCCAGCTTCGCCAGTCGCGCGCGATTCTCATCGAGCCTGGCCATCAAGGATTCCGAGGCGACGGCCACCGCTATCATTTCGCGGCCTTCTTCGGTAGTGCCGATCGAAAAAACTTTCACGCGCGGCGTCGCTTTCTCGAGCATACGCATGTACTTGTAGACGTCTTCGGCATAAGGCAACTTGCCTGGCGCGCCGGCGACGTCTCCGATCACGGATTGCGGCGTCGGCACATTCGGTGATGCGGGCAGGTAATCGGTCAGCGGCGAGTTGAAAAACTTTTCTGTCGTATACTCAGCAATCTTTTTCGTGTACTCCTGATCGACTGGTTGACTTGTGTCGCGGCTGTATCCGTTCTGTGCGCGAACTGAGAGTGCGGTGGCGCCTAACAGCATGGCGGAGGCGAAAAAGACACTGCTGATCCGATTGAGATTCATGTGGACTCCTTGAAAGTTGATCGCATGAAAACCGATTCGACGAACTCAGATCGATTAGTAGAGAAGAAGATGCTTTTAAGCTAAACGCGAAAGTAAGTCAATGAGGAGATGGGGCAGTAGCCCGACCGTCAGGAAGGGCGTCGCGATCATTGAGCTGAAATACGCCCTCCCTGACGGTCGGGCTACTGCCCCGTCCTTGCAAAATTCGCCGACAGTTTTAGAATCAGAGTATCTCTCGACGATCCAATATTCGATCATGACTCAGCGTATCAATGAAGATGCAAGCGAAGATCTGTCGAGCCAATCTAAAGAACTGTCGTCTCAGCCTCCGCCCGAATCAACCGCTCCCGAAGTCAAACCCATCAGCAAAGTCGCAGGAGGCGTGAGGGCGGCGTTAGTTGCCACGCAGTTTGCCTGGGGCGAGATGGGTGTGGTGCGCGGCACGCGCGCGCTGCTGCAACTCAATCAAAAAAACGGCATCGATTGTCCCGGTTGCGCCTGGCCCGAGCCGGATGGTGAGCGTTCGCATTTCGAATTCTGCGAGGAAGGCGCGAAGCACGTCGCTGACGAAGCGACAAAGAAACGCGCGACGCCTGAGTTCTTTGCGAATTGGAGCGTCGCGGATCTGGCACAGCAATCCGACCTCTGGCTTAATCAGCAGGGACGCATTACGCATCCGATGGTTTTGCGCGAAGGATCGAAACACTACGCGGCGATCGATTGGAAAGACGCGTTCGCACTCATTGCCGGCGAGCTGAATTCGCTGGCGTCGCCCGACGAAGCGATCTTCTACACCTCCGGCCGCACCAGCAACGAAGCGGCATTTCTTTATCAACTTTTCGTAAGACAGTTCGGAACCAACAATTTGCCTGACTGCTCGAACATGTGCCACGAATCGAGCGGCACCGGCATGAAGGAGACATTGGGCTTCGGCAAAGGCACGGTTACGCTCGAGGATTTCGATCTGTGCGATGCGATTTTTGTGATTGGCCAAAACCCCGGGACGAATCATCCGCGCATGCTAACGACGCTGTTGGAAGCGAAACGTCGCGGTTGCAAGATCGTGCATATCAATCCGCTGCCGGAAACGGGCACGACGCGATTCAAGCATCCACAGGAATTCTGGACGTGGCTAGGTGCGGGAACAAAGCTCGCCGATCTTTTCCTGCAGGTGCGCATCAACGGCGACGTGGCTTTGCTCAAAGGACTGATGAAGGAAGTGCTGGATGCGGAAGAGCGCCGACCCGGCGAAGTTCTCGATCATGAGTTCATCAGCCACTACACAACCGGGTTCGAAGAATTAAAGGCATCGTTGCATCAGGCCCACGTCGGCGACATCCTCGATCAATCAGGAATCAAGAAGACGCAGCTCGAAGATGCCGCGCGCATCTTCATTGAATCTGAGCGCGTAATCTTCTGTTGGGCCATGGGCCTGACCCAGCACAAAAACGCGGTCGCGAACATCCAGGAGATCGTGAATCTGATGATGCTGCGCGGGCAACTCGGCAAGCCGGGCAGTGGGTTGTGTCCGGTGCGCGGGCACAGCAACGTGCAGGGCGATCGCACGATGGGAATTTGGGAGCAACCAACCCCTCAATTCCTCGACAGTTTGGAAGAGGAATTTGGGTTTAGACCGCCGCGCCAGCATGGCTACGATACCGTCCATGCGATTCAGGCGATGCACGAGGAAAAGGCAAAAGTGTTCTTTGCACTGGGCGGGAACTTTCTTTCGGCGACGCCTGACACGGAATACACCGGTGAGGCTTTGCGACGTTGTAATTTGACGGTTCACGTGTCGACCAAACTGAATCGCGCGCATTTGATTACCGGCAAACAGGCGTTGATCTTGCCGTGTCTCGGGCGGACCGAAGTCGATCGGCAAGCGAGTGGTCCACAGCTTCTGACAACCGAAAACTCGATGGCAGTCGTCGAAGCCTGGCAAGGACGTCTGGCTCCAGCTTCAGATAAACTGTTGAGCGAGCCGGCGATCGTTGCGGGGCTTGCGAAAGCCGTTTTGGCAAATCGATCGAGCGTTGACTGGGACGGTCTGGTCTCGGATTACGATCGCATTCGTGGTTGCATCGAACGCGTCGTGCCGGATTTTGAGAATTACAACACCCGCGTCCGTCAGCCGGGTGGGTTTTATCTGCCGAATCCGATTCGCGAACGTAAATTCAATACTAAAGACGGACTTGCGCATTTCACAGTTCACCCTTTGCCGCAAATCGATTTGCAGCCGGGAGAATTTCTGATGATGACGATGCGCAGTCACGATCAATTCAATACGACGATCTATGGGCTGGACGATCGCTATCGCGGTATTCGCAACGGACGCCGCGTGGTTTTTCTTAATCCTGATGACATTCGTTTGAATGGCTTCGAAGCAGGCGCGGCCGTCGATCTGATCAGCAGTTATGAAGGCGAGGAACGGATTGCGCGGCACTTCACGATCGTGCCGTATAGCATTCCTCGTCGTTGTGCGGCGACATATTTTCCGGAGACGAACGTTTTGGTGCCGGTTAAGTATTTTGCCGACAAGAGTCACACCCCCGCATCAAAGTCGGTGGTGATAAGTATTCAGCCGGCGGAAGGTTTAACCACAGAGGACACAGAGAAGAAACTTTAGGCATCAGCCAGGATTCTCTCTGTGCCCTCTGTGGTTAACTGATTCAAGATGACAACTCAAGTTACGTCCAAAAAGGATCTCTACGATCAGCTCGCATCACAGCTTTCGAGCCTGCTCGCGGGCGAACACGATTTGGTCGCAAATGCTGCGAACTTCTCATCGCTGGTCTTTCATGCGCTTCCCGATTTGAATTGGGCCGGGTTCTATTTCGCGAAGGAAGACGAACTCGTGCTTGGACCATTTCAAGGTCAGCCGGCGTGCGTCCGCATCCGTGTCGGCCACGGCGTCTGTGGCGCTGCCGCGTCAAAGTGTGAGACTGTCATTGTGCCAAACGTGCACGAGTTTCCGGGTCACATCGCCTGCGACAGCGCCTCGAATTCGGAAATAGTTGTACCTTTAATGAAAGGTGAACGATTGATAGGGGTGCTTGATCTTGATAGTCCATTAATCGGAAGGTTTGATGCTGACGATGCGGATGGGCTCCAGAAGCTAGTGAGAATCTTGATCGAAGTCAGTGGTTAGTTCGCTCCGGCGGAGCGAAATATTTATAGAAGGCATCGCCAACGTTTCCTTCTTGCAGCTCCGGAGGAGCGAAATATCTGATAGCCGATGCCGCTCCTAACGGAGCTTAGTGTTTAATGTTTGTCTTGAGACTATAAACATTTCGGCCCTAACGGGCCGCGAACGGCGTATACGGACTCAGCGGAACTCATCGTGACAACACCCATCATTGTCGCCCTCAGCGGATTGTCGTCTAACACCGGCAAGACAACGCTTGCCTGCGAATTGATCCGACGCTTGCCGGGTTGGGAAGCCATCAAATTGACGCGCGGACATTATCGCTCGTGCGGCAAGGACCCGAATGGCTGTTGTGTAAGCGATCTGCTGTCTGACGAGCCGTTGATTCGATCGGGGCGCGAAGCAAATTACGAAAAAGGCAAAGACACCGGACGTTTCTGGGATGCGGGCGCCGCGAATGTGCATTGGGTGATCGTTGGCGAAGAGCAGGTTGAAGCCGGAATTAATGGCGCGCTGACGCGAGTCAAATCCGCGGGAGTGATCGTTGAAGGCAACAGTTTTCTGGATTTCATCAAAGCCGACTTTGCGATCACCTGCGCGCGGGCGGGCGAGAATAAAATGAAAGGCTCGGCGCGCAAAACGCTGGCGAAGGCCGATGCGCTGTATCTTTCGACGATTGATGATTCGGATCGAGCGACCGCGATCGAGCTATTTGAGAAATGGCGCAACGACCTAAAGGTTCAGCTGGACATCGATCGCGTCCCGATTTTTACGCCGCATGAGATTTCGAATTTGCTCGATTCCATCTATGAAACGGTTTCTATCTTCTCTGTGCCCTCTGTGGTAAATGCTTGATTGCAGGCTGGGAACCTGCGCAGTGGCTCCAATTATGATCACTATTCGTAAATCAGAAGCGCGCGGTCACTTTGATTTTGGGTGGCTTGATACCTATCACACCTTCTCGTTCGATCAATACTTTGATCCGGCGCACTCGCATTTCCACAGCCTGCGCGTCATTAACGAAGACCGTGTCCGGGCCGGCCAGGGTTTCCCGACGCATTCGCATCGCGACATGGAGATCATTACGTATATTTTGTCGGGCTCGCTTGAACATCGTGACAGCATGGGCAACGGATCAGTTATTCGCCCGGGCGACGTGCAGCGCATGAGCGCCGGCACCGGCGTCTCGCACAGCGAATTCAATCCATCGCCAAGCGAAGCCTGCCATCTCCTGCAGATTTGGATTACGCCGAAACTTAAGAAGCTCACCCCGAGCTATGAACAGAAATTCTTTGGTGACGACGAGCGACGCGGAAAGCTGTGTTTGATTGCTTCAGATGACGGCAGCGGCGGTGCGGTTACCATTCACCAGGACGCGCGCGTATTTGCATCGCTGCTCGACGGCGGGCAATCCATCACACAGCAAATTGACGAGAGTCGTTCGGCCTGGCTACAGGTAGCGCGCGGCAGCCTTAGTCTGAATGGTCAGGTTTTGAGTCAGGGCGACGGCGCCGCCATCACGAGCGAGACTGAGCTGACGGTCAGCGCGGCCGTCGCCTGCGAATTCCTGCTTTTCGATCTGGCCTGATTGTGGCACGCGCATCTTGCGCGTGGTTCACGGGCGAGACGGCCTTGCCACTCAGATAATCAGATCAGTCTTATTCTTCCTGGCGATTGATTGCGGGCACCGGCGTTTGCAGATCACGCAGCTCGCTGACAATCTCTTCAATTCTCTTTGCCTGGCTCTCGATTGTTAAGGCGCGCCGCCGCGATTTCTCGCTTAAGTCTTCTTCACGTAGAAGCAGTTGCGCCTGGCCCAAAAGAGCCGCCAGCGGGTTGTTGATTTCATGGCGAACGCGGGCCACAAGCGAGGCCGCGTAGGTAAGTTTTGTCTCGTAGTCCGCAACCTGCGTGCGCAGGCGGGCCAGCTCGTTCGAGTCCGGGGGCGTGTTTGATTCAGTCATTGGTTTCGAATGGCGTTTGAAATCAAAAGCGCGAACGTGAAGGAGCGGCAGGTCTGAGGGTTGCCGGCGGCACGGCTATTGTGCGTTGATGACGAACTGAGCGCAAGTAGTTTTTTCTATTTCGTAATCTTATCGCATTCATAACCAGTAGGTTTGCTCGTGAGGTGATGCGTCATTATGAAATCCCACCATTGCAGATAACACGGTCCACGAATTCACACGAAAACGTTTTTGTGCTGCTTTCATGAGATCTAGCTGATCGTCTTGCTGGCGCAGAAGAAGAACACAAAGCATGTTTAGGGCACTACGGCACAGGAACGCAGAGATGAAAAACCGGCGTTTCGCTCATCGAGGTGGTGTCTTACTTTGCGGTTTTCTTGGCCGCTCCGCGGCTTTGCGTGAAAACTGGTGTACTAAAGAAGTAATCTCACGCAAAGACGCGAAGGCGCAGACACACGCAAAGCAAAACTAAGACATACAACTCATCGAGGCCCAGTTGACTTGAATGTCAGACTTCCGTAAATTCGAGTTCTTTGCTGGGAGGTCGTCCAATGGTAGGACTCCAGACTCTGGATCTGGCTATCGGGGTTCGAGTCCCTGCCTCCCAGCCAAAAAAATTCTCGGATTCCGACTAGCGTTTTGTAACTTGAACCATTAACTTCGCCGCTCCGGCAACTTATTGGTTTCAATAGCCAGCGGCAAAGTATTGGTTCCAATCGAGGGAATGGACACATCAAGGCGAATCGTCCAAGCCAGTTCCAGCCGGACTTCCTGCAAACCAAAGCGAATTTACTCATGAGCCCGGTTTTGATACCTTGACGCCCGACCTAATTCGTGATGGGTACTATCGCTTGTAACGCCAGAGTTCGCTTTACATAATTCCGGAAAATACCTCATCAGCATTCAGTCGCTACTCTTGGAATTCTTATGTCCGAGTCTTTTCGCGATTTCGTCAAAGCTTGGTGGAGGTCCTCCAAAGAAATGATTCAAGCGAATCTCGAATCTTGCTTCTCTTGCGGACGCGAAACTCACGTTGGCGGACAGCGAGTTCATTCCAATAGATCGGTGTGGTTTGCACGGAGACGTCCACACATGCCGGCGTAGCCGATTCTTTGCACGATCTGGTGGAATGACGGCGGAATGGGTTCCGCGAGGGCTTTTTCGAGATCTGTCTTTAATCTCGGAATGTCGGCGAACGACGGCGAAAGCGGCCGCTCAAATCGGGAAATCGCTTTATGAGAGGACGGGAACACCCATGGCCCAAACGTCGCGCGACTTCCTTAAGCGATGGCAGTGAGTCGGTCCACGTCGAATAGCCCAGGTTCGCGAAGAACAAAATCTCACAATCCTTTGAGGCAGATGTTGCAGTCGCGGCTTTGTCCAAAAAACAATTGACTGTGTAGGCCGCGCGGCATAAGCTGCCCGCCAATTCCTAAGATAATGATCCTTTGTTTTGTACTCTTACTTTCGTTGATCGGATCCGGTTCCGGACCCGCGGCGGTGCCACCCCAGGCTGCAACTTGCACCGATAAGGTTCTTAATGCCAATGGAAGCCCGGTAAACAGAAAAGTCAGGATTCTTGAAAGGCGGAATGCGCAGAGAACTCAGGCTGCTCGGGACAAGCACACAGAAGGAGTTGTAATTCTTAGTGTTGTGTTCAATGCCTCAGGAAAGGTTACGGACATCACGGTAGTCCAGCCATTGCCCGAGGGCCTCACCGAGGCAGCGATGAAGTCCGCCGAACGCATTCGGTTTGAACCCGCGCTGAAAGACGGTTGTCCAGTGTCAGTGCAAATGCAAATTGGGTACAACTTCACTTCCAGCAATTGACGTCGCATTGGCGCGCTATCAGTTTAGCTGACCGAGTCTTATTCCAAATAATCGGGAGGTCTTCGATGATACCTCGCAAGCTGGGTGTCAGTTTCGACCGGGTGACCAACGTTGCGGTCGTCGTAGCGGCGGTTCTCCTCATCGGCCTCTTTGGAAAATCGTATTTCTTTTCGCCTGCTCGTTCGTCTCCGGATCCCGTCAAGAAGGGTACGGTTCTACGCACGATCGAAGGCGTTGATCTTCACAAATCATTACGAACTCTAATTCTGGCGCTGAGCACGAACTGTCGTTATTGCACTCAAAGTGTGCCGTTTTACAAAGAGTTGCCGGCTCGTAGTGCGAAAGAGACGGCTGGCTCGATACAAGTGATCGCAGTTTTCCCAGAATCACGTTCCGAGGTTGATGCGTACACCAAATCCCATGAGCTGCCGGTGGACTCAATTCCTAATGTGAAGCTGAGTTCGCTGCAAATTCCATTCACACCGTCCGTTATCCTCGTCGACAGCAATGCAGAAGTGTTGGGATCGTGGGGAGGAAAATTATCAGACGAAGAACAAAAAGACGTCTTCAATGTTCTGGCCGCACCGACGAAGGCCGCCGCATCAGACCCGGCGTCTTCGGCTACGATTACGCAAACTGTAAGTCTCTTTGATGAGAACCGGCCTATTTCTGATATTAGGCCAGCCGACGAGGAATTATTAAAAGCAGATCCAACGGACGATAAGATCCTGAACGTGGCGCGGCGACAGGTGAGCCATTTTGCCGTCGATTCTTCGGGCAACGCGTATCTCCTCATGTGGCACCGAATTATTGAATACGATGGCAATGGGAGAGTGCGCTGGTCGGTAGCTACGCCCGAAGGTTTCAAAGGTGCGTTTTGTGTTGATGATCTGGGACAGCTTTACGTTACGGGCAAAGCCGGACTTGAGATCTACTCGGCCTCAAATGATCCAAAGCTGCTGATCCCGGCAGCAAAACTACCCTATTCGCAGCAAGCAGTCGTAATCAAAATTGTCAACGACGCCATCTACAAAAAACTTTACATTCAAGCGTACGATCCCGTGGCCGTTTCGCAAGCCCTGTTTGTGGTAGACCCAGTCACCGCCGAAAGCAAGACCATTTATGAGCAACGGCTGTTTTATCAAGAGCGGCGAGCCTGGTTGCGGAATCTGTTCAGGCGACGTGATCATTCAGTAGGCGTTCGGGATTCACCGTTGAGGCCGCCGTTAAGCGCACCGGTTCAACCGCAGACGACGGGGAGGCTGATCTTCAATTGGTCACCATCCGGGGCCAATGGCCGATTGGCTTTCCCTGAATTCGTCAACCTGATCATCCTGGAAGGTACAAACGCGCATTCGCAAAGGGGTGTCTGATGATGTTTTGGCGACTGTTTGCCGCCGGCTCTCTGATTATCGGCGCGAGCCTGCTGACTGAAAGCAGGGCCCAGAGCGCAACGCAGACGCCTGCTGCAGAACCTCAGAAGCAGAAACCAGGCGTCAATCAAAAGTCCAAAGCCGCGGATCAAGAACCGGACCCGCAAAAAGAGCGGGCCGTCCAACTACTGCGAGAAGCGCTCGATTCATCCTCGACCATTGAGAACGTGGGCGAAAGATCCCTGCTGGTGTCGCGAGCTGCAGAATTGCTCTGGACTCAGGATCAGCCTTTGGCCCGGTTTACCTTGTCAAAAACCTTTCAGGATCTGCTCGCTCAATACAAAGATAAAGACATAATTCAGTCGACCGAAAAGCGTGGCCGATTGGAAGTGGCGCTGAATCGTCTAATCGCAACCATGATGCGAAAGGATCCAGAACTCGCTTCCTCAGCCCAGCAACAACTCAATGAGATGAGGAAGCAGCAGCTGAAAGGCACCGCGGCTGATCCTTCCAACCAAGAAAAACTGTCACTGGCCCAGGACAGTCTCGGATCGAATCTGCAAAAATCTGTCGAACTGGCCGGTAGCGTTTTGCAAATGGGGGTGCCCTGGGGCTTTCCCCAATTTCTATATGACTTGAGACAAGCTGATGCCTCGAGTGCCGATGCCTTGTATGGTCAGGGACTGAACATCCTGGCCTCCGGACGCGTCTATCGCGCTTTGGACGCCATCCAGCTTTCGGCTTATGCGTTCAGAGAAGACATGATGCTGCTGCCGATGGCTGATCCCTCTGCCGGCAATTTGCAGATCGGAATGATGACTAAGAAGCTCACGCCACCGCCCTACAAGCTTAACCGGACGCTAGCGCTCGGATACCTGGCTGCGGCGCAAAGCTCTCTGACCGCGCAACTGCAGCTTGGCAACGGCGCGGGAACCGATCAGGTGCAACTCGTTCAGTCAGTTTTTCTGGCCACCAAACTATCCGTCTACTCTGCGAAATTGGGTTCAAATCAGACGGAAGTATGGAACCGGCTTAAGTTTGACCTGCAAGCCCGCTGCCTCAGCGCCGGAGTTGATAAAGCGACGATTCAAAACGTTGCCGGCTTTGCCGAAAGACTCGCTAATTCCGACGATGTTTTTCAGTTCGGCGATGAAACTTCGCTGGACAACGCCAAGGATATTGAGGACCGTGACCGGCGTAACGAAGTGATGGTGCGAGGCATTTGGAATCTGATCCAGGGTAAACGATTTTCACAGGCCGAGAAGCGAATCGCAGATGTGGATGATCAGGACGTGAGGCGCCGCTTGCTCGATCTGCTGGCTTTCTACTCTGGTAGGGCGAGCGCTCACGATCGGAACTGGAGCGACGTGAATCTTAGCGCTTCGAAGATAAGCGACCTTCGCATCCGCGTCTTACTTTTGTTGGAGAGCGCTAAGGACGTCGGTTCGGTGAACGCAGGGGATCGCCAGGTTGCAGCGCAATTTTTGCTCGACGCTCGCGGTTTTATACCTCGAATCGAAGACAAGACGAACAAAATCCAAAGCCTCATCTTTACTATCTCTCTGGCAGCGCAGGTTTACCCTCAGTTGAGCGCGGAGCTGGTGCCGGACACGATCCAGGCCATGAATGCTTCCGACAATTATGACGGCGGTGATCTCCAAATCATGATAGAAGTGGTGCCGCATTTTCGGGCCGTACTCTCGAGCCCGGATTCCAGCCTGGAAGTGTGTCTCAAAAACCAGGCTAAGGTTGATTGGCCGAATGCGCTCCGCATCGCCGAAGACATCACCTCAAAAAGATTACGCAACGTCGCTATTGTCTCGGTTTGCGGAACTCTCTTACAGTCAGAGCGGCAATCCGCGCGCTGAAACTTCCGGCATGCTTAACTTCCGTGATTGGTCTATTTACGGGGTTTTTGGGAAACTCGCGGCAAATAATTGCTTCGATCAGCGGCAAACTAATGGGTCAAGTCACACGTTTGCCTCCAGGGAAGAAACGAACTTCCTGGCAATCTTCATTTGAGTTGGTGAGGAATTCGAGCCTGCGCTGGCGTTCAAGGCTGCTTGTAAATCATTCCGTCTTTCATCACGAACCGCACGCGGCGCAGGGCCGAAATGTCTTTTGTCGGATCGCCTTCGACCGCGATTAGATCGCCAAACAATCCATTCTTTACGCGGCCAACGCGCTCTTCCATGTGCAGTACGCGAGCGTCGACAGAGGTTGCCGATCGCAGCGCATCGATGTTCGGCATTCCCCAGGCGACCATCAACTCGATCTCTTTGGCGTTGTCGCCATGTGCGAACACGCCGACGTCGCTGCCGCTCGCGATTGTCACTCCGGCATCCAACGCTTGCTTGAAGACAACTTTCTTGCGCTCGATCGCCGGGCCACTGGCAACTGCCAGAGTTGGACAGAGCGCCGTGCCACGTTCTTTCATCAAGCGAAGAAGCTCCGGCGTCAAACCATCGCCATGTTCGATCGTCTCGACGCCGGCGAGAATCGCGCGCCGCGCGCCTTCGGTACTGGTTGAATGCGCTGAGACTGGAATGCCTGCGCTCTTTGCAACTTCAACTGCAACTTTCATTTCTTCCAAAGTGAAAGTTGCATGTGCTCCACCGCCTGCGCCCCAGCGGTAATCCGCATAGAGCTTGACCCAGTCTGCGCCTTTTCCGATTTGTTCGCGCACGACTCTGGTTAACTCTTCCGGACCGCTAGCTTCTTCCGCGCCTTGCGGCACGTTCCATTCGGGCGCATAACCCTTCGGTCCGTAACTGCCGGTGGCAACGATCGCGCGCGTGGCGACGACCATACGCGGCCCGGGAATGATTCCTTGTTGCACTGCCTGCTTCAAACCAACGTCTGCGAAGCCGGCCCCTTCCGTACCGAGATCGCGAATCGTCGTAAATCCGGCCATCAACTCGCTGCGCAAATGGTTGGTTGCGCGCGCCACGCGCAGACTCAACGGTTCGCGGGCCACCTGATCGTTCCACACAGTTTCACTGTACGGATGCAGCAGGATGTGCGAGTGCGCTTCGATCAGCCCAGGCATCAATGTCAGGCCGGGGAGATCGATCACTTTCGCGCCCGCCGGAGCTTTGATCTCGTTCGCCGGGCCAACCGCTTCGATCTTCTGGCCATGGACCAGCACCACCCAGCCGTCATGCAGTTGCGCCGACTCGCCATCGAAGATGTGCGCGGGCTTGAGCAGATAGAACGTCTCGGGTGTGGTTGATTGTGTTTGAGCAGGTGCGTCCATTTGCATGACCGACAACGCCAGCAAGCATACAAGAAATGAAATCAAATAGCGCATATCACATCCTTTACGTAAGAACATCATGGAGAGTCGATGTCAGGTCCTTCCTCGAAAAGAATCGCAAACCTTTCATCGAACAGGTCTTCAACGAGATTCATCGGTACTACTTGCATTCGCCAATTTACCTTTGCCGTAGGATCCGAAGGGTCACTCGATAACTTAAATAGATGTAGTTCCTTCACCTCACTTGGAATATTCTGAGTCAATCCTCTCAACCGAGAGGCATGAGGTCGAAGCATGACAAATTCATCCGTAATATAGTTGGTGTGAATATCCCTTAATCGATCCATCATCTGGCCTACGTGAATGGAAATTTCTATCACTTCGGGTTGGCTGGCAATCTCACTACGAAGAACTCCCCAGTTGAAGCCAGCTTCTAATAGATCGTTTCTCTCAACGCCAATGTTAAGCGACCGATCCACGCGTTCAGAGCCGTTCTCGACGCTTTTTGCGTCGAATGAAATCTTAGTCAAAGGAAGGCCGCAATGTTGCGCATAGTTCCTGAATCGATAAAGAAAACGATATGAAAAACTGCCATCATAAGCGTCAGCGCAATACTTTTTGAACTTCAGCGCATTAGCGGATTGGTCGCCGTACTTTCGCTTTACTTTTATCTCGACGTAATCCAGATACGATCTAATCGCCGAAAGTAGGTTTAAGAGACAGCGATTCAGATTGAGGTCTGGAGAGCGCGTGGGTAATCCTTCGAAGTTCTTCTCGACGTATGCCCGAGAGTACCTATCCACCAACTCACGGAAATCTTGCTCATTCCAAAGAACAACCTGAAAAAGTTGTGCGTCTGTTGTGTAGGTATCCAGAGCATGACAGTCTCTTGCGCATTGTTCGTATTGCTCTTGAGACATTTCTAACAGGGACTTCATTACCCAATCGGGGCCCTGCTTCTCCTTGTCTGTTGCGTTTAGAGTCGCCAACCCATAAGTGTATTGCATGGAAATTCTGCGAGCGATCATTTTCAGCACTAGTCACTCTTACTTATCGAGACATGCAAAAGAGACTGTTATGCTCGAACTGAAGCGAGAACATTTGAGAGCTGGAGCCGATTGCGGGGATTAACTATGCTGCCCGCTTCTTCTCAGTGGATGTGCCCTTGCGTTTGGCCTTCGTCTTTGACGGACGGTGAGTTGAAATCAAACCACGAAGCGCGCTGTTAACCGCCTCGTCGTTCGGAAAGGCCTTCGCCACCTGCGGATCGAGAACGACGACGTTCGTGGATTCGCGAATGCGCTTGGCATACTTACCGCGTACCAGCTCGCCCAGATCAGATCGTTTATATTCGGATTTGCCCCAATCGTTCAGTTCTGAATTCTTAGCCTTGTTCATAAATCTTTCTCTCTTGTTTTGTTGCTGGTCTGGCGGAGATGATTCGAATAGATTCTCCTCGTTCGGTATGCGAAATGGTCAACAGCTTTCCTTTCGATGACAAACCGAACGTCACGAACCGATACTCTGTGTTCGAATGCGCCAGGTCGGGCGCGGTCACCGCTAGCAGGTCGCGAAAAGCTGTTGCCGCTTCTTCAAATGAAACATGGTGCTTGAGAAGGTTTACCGTCGCCTTTCGCGAATCCCATTCGAATTTCATTTGGAATCATGAACCATCTAGCAATCACACATCTCGCGAATGCCTTCGGCGTTCAAACCCATCGAACTCTGCTAAGCGCTGACTGCTTCCTGTGCTTGTTCATGCAATGCTTTCTCTTCCACCGCTTTCGCCTCCGCTTCCAACGCCGCTTGCGCGGCGGCGAGTCGAGCAACCGGCACTCGATACGGTGAGCAGCTCACGTAGTTCAATCCGATCTCATTACAAAAAGCGATCGATTGCGGGTCTCCGCCGTGCTCGCCACAGATTCCAATTTTCAAATCGGGCTTGACGCTGCGGCCGCGTTCCGCGCCGATGCGTACCAGTTCGCCGACGCCTTCGCGATCCAGCACCTGAAATGGATCGTCGGCGAGGATTTTTCGATCGACGTAGGAAGGCAGGAAGCGTCCCGAATCATCCCGGCTCAATCCAAAAGTCGTCTGCGTCAGATCGTTGGTGCCGAACGAGAAGAACGAGGCGTGTTGGGCGATCTTGTCGGCAGTCAAAGCGGCGCGCGGCAATTCAATCATCGTGCCGACGAGGTACTCGATCTTTATGCCGTGTTCGCCCATGACTTCGCGTGCGACCTCGTCAATCAGCTCGGCCTGTTGCCGCAGCTCTTCACTGATTGAAACCAATGGCACCATGATTTCCAAAGTCACCTGTTTGCGTTCGCCTTTTACCTGACAGGCCGCTTCGAAGATGGCCCGACACTGCATGCGGGTGACTTCCGGAAACAGGAGCCCCAGACGACAACCGCGAAAGCCGAGCATCGGATTTGCTTCGCGGATCTTGTTGACGTGATTCAGCAGGTTTCGCTTCTCGTCGATTTCATCCAGCAGGTGGTCCATCTCGACCATCGTCTTCGCCTGCTTCAGACCCATCTTCAATTCAGCCAACTCGCTCAGCAATTCATCAATGTTCGGCAGAAATTCGTGGAGCGGCGGATCGAGCAAACGAATCGTCACCGGAAAGCCGGCCATCTCACGAAAGATGCCGATGAAGTCGCCGCGCTGAAGCGGCAGCAGTTTGTCGAGGGCTTTCTGTCTCGCACCGACGCCGTCGGCCAGGATCATCTCGCGCATTGCGGCCAGCCTTTGATCGCCAAAGAACATGTGTTCCGTGCGGCAAAGGCCGATGCCTTCAGCACCAAAGCCGCGCGCCGTCTTCGCGTCGAGTGGCGTATCGGCGTTGGCGCGCACGCCGAGACGGCGAAACTTGTCGGCCCACTTCATCAGTTCATGAAAGTCCGTTCCCAGCGAAGGCTGAATCGTCGGAACTTTGCCGAGAAAGACCCGGCCGGTGGACCCATCGACGGTGATCCATTCACCTTTCGTCACGACTTCGCCATCGACGCTGAACTGTTGCTGACTGTAATCAACCTCGATCGTTGAGGCGCCGCAGACGCAAGTCTTGCCCATGCCGCGCGCGACGACGGCAGCGTGACTCGTCATGCCGCCGCGTGCGGTGACGATCGCCTGCGCCGCGACCATCCCGTGAAAATCATCGGGGCTGGTCTCCTGTCGCACGAGCACCACTTGAGTGCCTTCTTTCGCCATCTCTTCAGCTTCGTCGGGACTGAAGACGACCTGGCCTTGCGCCGCGCCGGGACTGGCAGGCAAGCCAGTCGCAAGTACGCGCACGTCCGTCTTTGGATCGACGGTCGGATGGAGCAATTGATCGAGATGCTCAGGCGTGACGCGTCGCACTGCGGTGGCGCGATCAATTAACTTCTCGCTCGCCATATCGACCGCGATGCGAACAGCAGCCGCTCCCGTGCGTTTACCCGTCCGTGTCTGCAACATCCAGAGCTTGCCGCGCTCGATCGTAAATTCACAGTCCTGCATGTCCTGATAGTGCTTTTCGAGCAACTGCGTGATCGCATTGAACTGCTCGTAGACTTTTGGCAACTCTTTCCTGAGTTGGCTGATCGGATTTGGTGTGCGCGTGCCGGCGACGACGTCCTCGCCTTGCGCGTTCAAAAGATATTCGCCGTACAACTCTTTCTTGCCGGTCGAGGGGTTGCGCGTGAAAGCGACGCCGGTGCCGGAGTTCGCGCCCATGTTGCCAAAGACCATCGCCTGCACGTTGACGGCAGTGCCCAGGTCATCCGGAATGCGATTGATGCGGCGATAGTCGCACGCGCGCCGGCCCATCCATGAATTGAACACTGCGGCAATCGTCACGCGAAGTTGTTCGTACGGATCGTCGGGAATAGCGTGATGCTCGGACCGCATAATGTCCTTCTGGGCTTCGATGATCCCACTTAGGTCCTTCGCTTTCAGATCTGTATCCTTGCCTCCTTTCGTTTGCGCTTTGAAGCGGTCCATTACCCGCTCGAATTTTTCGTGGGCCACGCCGACGACGATTTCACCAAACAGCGAAGCAAAGCGCCGGTAAGCATCGAGCGCGAAACGCATGTCGCCGGTTTGCTCCGCGAGACCCTGGACAGTTTCCTGATTCAGTCCGAGATTCAAAACCGTATCCATCATGCCCGGCATTGAAAACGCCGCGCCTGAACGCACTGAAACCAGCAAAGGGTTGTTCGCGTCGCCGAACTTCTTGCCGACTTTCTCTTCCACCTGATGCAGAGCTTCGACAACTTGTTCCCACATGCCTTCGGGAAACTGTTTTTCGTTGGCATAGAAGGCGTTGCAGGCTTCAGTGGTGACAATCAATCCCGGTGGGACGGGCAAGCCGGCCTGGGTCATCTCGCACAGGCCGGCGCCTTTGCCGCCGAACAGTGACTTGTTATCGCCGCTGCCTTCTTCGAAAAGATAAACCCATTTGTGTTGTGTTGAAGGCGAGTCGTTGGCCTCGTCTGTTTCGTTCGCTTCCAAAGTTGCTTCAGTCACGTGACATTACCTCGTGCAGGGGTTTAAGGGCGCCTAATCATACACCGAGAAGGAGGAGGACGCAGCCGGGAAGAAGACAAAATGAGAGGTTGCCGTGATCGGGATCGCAAGAAAAAATCAGCCGCGGATAAACCAGGATTAGACAGATAACCAATCTCTCCTATCCGCGCAAATCGGCCTTCATCTGCGGCTCTTTCAGTGCGTTAATACTTCGGCACGCGCGGATCGACTTCGTCGGACCAGGCGGTGATGCCGCCTTTCAAATTTGCCAGCTTGCCCGGAAAGCCCGAGCGTTGCAGGGCATCGATCGCCTTCGCACTGCGACCGCCCATCTTGCAATGCACGACTGTCTCACGATCAGGATCGATCTCGTTCATGCGATTGAGGACCTGGCCCAGCGGAATTAGTTTCGAGTTGGGAATCTGGCCGATCTCGTACTCATGCGGCTCGCGCACGTCGATGATTTGAATGTCGTCGCCTTTATCGAGTCGCTGTTTCAGTTGAGTTGCTGTGATTTCGTCCATAGTTGATTTCGTCTCTGGTTGTTGAGTGATGCCGCAAAATTGTTCGTAGTCGATTAGCTCTGTGATCGTCGGATTGTCACCGCACACCGGACAATCCGGGTTCTTGCGCAGCTTCAATTCGCGAAAGCGCATCCGCCACGCGTCGAACAAAAGCAGCCGGTTCACCATGATGTCCGGCGCACCGAGGATGACCTTGATTGCTTCGTTCGCCTGAATCGCGCCGATGATTCCGGGCAGCACACCAAGCACGCCGCCTTCTGCGCATGACGGCACTAAACCCGGCGGCGGCGGTTCAGGATAAAGGCAACGATAGCATGGCCCCCGTTCGGCCCAAAAGACGCTCGCCTGACCTTCGAAGCGAAAGATCGAACCATACACATTCGGTTTGCCGGTGAGCACGCACGCGTCATTGACGAGATAGCGCGTTGGAAAATTATCAGTGCCGTCGACGATTACATCGTAGTTGACGAACAGGCGCAGCGCGTTCTCGCTCGTCAGTCTGGTTTCGTGAGTTTCGATCTCGACGTGCGGATTGATGTCCTGGATGCGATCGCGCGCCGAAGCAATCTTTGGGCGTCCTACATCTTTGGTGCCGTGAATGATCTGACGCTGCAGGTTTGAGGCATCAACGACGTCAAAATCAACCAGGCCCATCCGGCCCACGCCCGCCGCGGCCAGGTACATTCCGA
>Ga0193730_1000024_pt1 | contig 58126 bp, 45 predicted proteins | sample U1a1metaG_FD_144919 | JGI IMG/M metagenome (GOLD analysis project Ga0193730, IMG submission 144919) | Soil microbial communities from a riparian zone of the East river system, Colorado, United States - U1a1 | ecosystem: Environmental > Terrestrial > Soil > Riparian zone | place: USA: East River...
AACTCCGGGAACTGTTCGGCGGTGTGATCGAGCCGTTTTTGTGCGCCGTCGTAACGCGCTCTGTAAGAACTCAGGACTTCATCCAAAACGTTCGGCGGGATGGCTTCGAGTCGCGCGAGATTGTCGAGCATGTCAAGAACTCTTCCGCTGGCCTGGTACTCGCCCCACGCCACTTCATAATCGAGCGCCACGCGTCGCAAGCGAAGGCGTTCGGCCAAGCGCACGCGATCCAACACCCGGAGAATGCTCCGCTCGATGCGGTGTCGATGCAGCTCGCGAACTGGGGAAATGAGATAGACGCCGCGGTAACGCATTGCATCCTGCTGCGCATCAAGCGCGGGGGTGAGTTCACGGAAAGCAGTCTCGCTCAATTGACCTTTATCAAACAGCTCAACATAAGCTGAACGCTCTTCCGCAAAGGCGCGCAAGAACACGATACGCCGTTGCTCGTTGCGATCCAGTTCACGATGCGTAAGTTCGTCAAGCTCATGTTTCGTCGTTTGGAGCTGTTCAGCACACTCCGTTCGCAGTCGTTCGGCGACTGAAGCATTGAATAGCTTGACCGTGAGCAGTTCCGGCAATCGTTCGAGAGCTCGCCGACGAGCCGCGAATAAAGCTTCGAGACGCGAAAATCGATCAGCCAGTGGCGGCCTGTCCAAGCCCAACCATCGCACGAGTGGCTCTATCGTAAGACCTTGTACGAGCAGCGTGAACAGCACCGCACCCATAACCAACGCTACGAATGTCTCGCGCTCCGGAAAGGCCGGCAGACTTAAGACGATCGCCAGTGCGACTGCCCCGCGTAAGCCGCCCCAGAACATCACGGCTCGATACGCCGCGCCGATCGGCTCCGCACCGGGAAGTCGCCCGACGAGCGGCATCAATCCATAAATGACGATAACGCGCGAAACGAGCATCGCAACGACTGTCCACGCCAATAACCTGCCATTCGCGGACAACTCTGAGAAATTCACCCGTAGCCCAACCATGAGAAAGATCAGCGCGTTCGAGATAAAAGCGATGTAAGCCCAGAACTGATCAAGATGCTCACGCACCGAGGCACTAATCTTCATCCGCCCCCAGCCGCCGACTACCAAGCCTGCCGCCAACGTCGCGGTGACACCGCTCACATGAAATAAGTTTTCCGCGACCAGGAATGAGACATAAGCGAGCGTCGTCGTTAAGGTGATCTCGACAAAAAGATCCGAGCCAACCGCGCTGAGCAAGTAACCAGTGATCAGGCCCAGCACCGTACCGACGGCCAGTCCACCGACAAAGACGAGGACGAAATCAAGCGCGCCGCGCCCCACTACCTCGGCAGACACGTGCCCGGCCAAAAAGACGGCGAGCAGTATGCGCGCCAGCACTATCGAAGTCGCATCATTGAACAGGCTCTCGCCTTCGACGAGAATGGTTAGTCGGCGCGGCGCTCCCAGCCTTCTGAACACACTGATGACCGCGATGGGATCAGTAGCGCTCAAGATCGCGCCGAGCAGGAGTGCAATGATTAGCGAGAAAGGAGTCGTGAGCTTAACGATGATTCCTATGACAAAAGTCGACAGCAGTAGGCCAGGAATCGCAAGGGTCAATACCGGGCTGAGATTCTGACGCAGCAGGCGCCCGTGAAGATTGAAGGCTGATTCGAAAATCAGTACGGGCAGAAACACGTAAAGGATCAGCGCGGGTGAGATTTCGAGATCGCGCAGCGAGGGGACGAAATGCGGGAACAGCTTGACGCTTAACGACAACCCCGCGCCGATCAAAACGAGAGCGACAGTAAAGGGAAACTTAAGCCGCCTGGTCAGAACCAATATCGCAGCGGCGATCATCAACAACGCGATGACGCCACCTACGATCTGGGGAATGTGTGACGCTTCTGACATTTCCGATTCGTATATCATGTCACGGTATAGGTGTCACCGACACCATATTGAGTTCATCGTGAATCTAGCAGATCAAATCGAGCGCTATCTCACCTCGGCGTTCCACTCATACTTAATCCCTTAGTTGTTGAGGGTTGCCACGCACGAGCGGACTCGATTCGAATTTGCTAAGAATTGCGCAAGCTCTCACTCTGACTTAAGGCGATAGGAAAGCATTGGGATGTCACCTCCGGAAGCTGACACTTGCGCAGAGAGAATTTGCGTGAGGGTTCGAATGTCGCGCTAACTTTTGAAAATTGAGTCTGAGAATTACTTAGAAAAGTGGAATTGGCGAGGGAAATCGAACCCGTGTTACCAGCTTGGGAAGGAAACGAGTATTGTCGCGGTCGCAGTGGCTCCAACGAGTCAAGTTTGCTGCCGCCAAAATTCGATTTTGCCGCGAGCTATCTTCTACGCAATCTCACATCGTGGACGGCCCGTACCGGCGGTCATCCCAACCTGACAACCGATTAGTGGCCGGGAGAGATCGCGCTTACCACGTAAGGACCTCACGGTCCCGAATCACAGGTTCGGTAAAAACCTAAGTTTTTGCCTTTTCAGAAGTTGCAGCCACCAAGAATTACTTAGCAATTTGCATTCGTTGACATTCTTTCCCATCGCTTACCAGCCGCGTGCTGTTAATTCTGTCCACAAATTGGCCACACGTTTTTCACGACTCTCTCTCTCTCTCAAAGGGCTTGCAACAGAGCATAGCTATCGTGTCGAGTATGAACCGCTTGAAGCATCCTTGATAATGGTGATCACTTTTCCGGTTTCGAGCGAGATTGTGCAGAGATCAGAAACATAGCCCGACGCATCGTTTCGCCCCCGTGAAAACATGATCGCATTCTGAGAAGGAAGCCAGATAGGTTCTGAGCCGTCCACGGTCTCTGGCGTGACGCGTCGTAACTTTTGGTCGGCCAAGTTGAAGAGATAGATTGGCGTGTTTTCAGGATTTCGGGCTCCGTCAAACAAGAGCAGCTTTTTGTCTTGTGAGAATTGAAATCTGATGCTAGAAGCCACATCACCTGAGGGCACCACATTGTTGATAGGGATTCTATTTAGAACAGCGCCTGTTGGCGAGATTTCGTAAATCGCTGAGAGATCGTGACAGAGCAATTCCTGGTCATCGAAAGCCCACGAATTAAGATAAAGTCCGATAGGATCATTGAAGACCAGGCCTTTGGTAATATCTTCCCATTCGCCCGTAGCAACATCCAGAATCCCCACGTGATTTCGTCTGTCACTGATTACGTCAAATGCGATCTTGGTTCCGTCATGCGACCAGCGTGGTTGGCGACTGTTTAGCTTTGCTAACGACTGAAATTCACGAACGGTGTGAGTTCTCAAATCATATAACTGAATCGTGCGATTCTTTAGGGAGGCATCTCTATCTACAGTAAACGCGATTGTGTCCCCAGCCGGAGATATGTCTGGCTCATATCCCTTGACGACGTACTTGGATTCCTTCGTGCGGGCGTTGTACAGGTACACTCCATCATCACGGTTGAACGCGATCTTCGCCATACCATCCGTCAATTCATCTTCTTTGACTAAAGGGCTTCCATTCTTCTCAATTGAAGTCTGCGAACCCGTTGAAACTAATGCCTGTTGAGTACTTTCTAACGTGCGAACGGACCGCATGGTTTGAAAAACTAGAACGCTCGTTAATACCAAGGCGGCAGCGACGCAGACTACGAGTAGGCGCTGTCGTTTCGGCTCATTGATGCCCTTGGGTATGATCGCCGTATACTTCATGGTTTCTTAAGGTCTTGTGGTAATCATTCCTGATCGATAAATTGCTGCATCAAGTCATCAGCTAAGGCACAATCTCGAATATTAATTCCGCTGAATCTTTGGTCCATGGCCCGTTAATTTCCAAGCGGCGCCGATCAATTAATCGGTACACACCAGGCATTAACGGGCCGTACCATTTCTTCAAACTCACACCTTCCAACTGGGAAGTGCTTTTTGGCTTGATGAAGAATTCAGAGACTACGTCAACCGATGATGGCTTGGCGTCCTTTAATTCTACGAGTTTCGTCGTTTCCTCGAGATAAGGTATTAGCTTTCCGTCTTTAAACAGCTGAAATCGATTTCCATAATATGAGTCGATCACACCTATTTTGATTTGTTGGTCCGAGTCGTTCACTAGCACTACGTCAAGATAATCTCCACTTCCTAACCGGTACGGCTGTCCCGCAGGTTGCGTCGCACGCTGGGGAACCAATCTAACGGTGATACCGTCGGGAATTGGTGTTGGTTGCTTTCTCGGTGTCACATCAAACGTGACAGGGTTGGATTCGGCCCAGTCGCCGTCTGGCGCAAAACGCTTACGGATTGTAAGTTGATAACGACCCGTCCCGAGCGGTCCATACCAATCATTGACGTTGATATCTGTCCACTTCACTTCGCGCCCCGACATTAGCTGGACCATCATGACGCTTCCAGAAGGCGTCTGCCTTTCTGCGATGTCAACTCTGTCTTGCGCTTCCTTTGTGTAGGATAGCGGCGCACCATCCTTGTACAACTCTGGACGATACTCACGATATGGCGACATATAGTTCCCCAGCATGAGTTCCTCAAAGAGCGACTGCGTAATGAACATCTGAAAACTGATCAAATCGCCGACGAGGTAAGGCGACGGAGTCGTTGAGCTCTCTTCAGGAGGTGAGTCACGGCGACGAGAAGCTAATCTCAATGTAATGAAGGTAGGATGCTTTAACTGCTCAAAACGGCGCTTGTTGGCAGCGATGCCCTCCTCTTGGGTGGGATTGGCGACACCCGGCTCAACAGTGCCCTGAGCAAAAGCTGACAGTGATAAAACGAAACCAATCGCGTAGACGCCAAACCATTTCATATACATAAGCGTCGCCCTTCCCTGAATGATCAAGGCTGATCTATCGCGGTCACCACAGGTTTAGCGAACTCTTGGCTGAGCCGTTTGATCTCTGATCTCGCACGCTGCCCTCTTTCCGATGGCGTAAGGGTTTGTGCATCAGAATCAGAATCCACGTCCGCGTAGGTACTGACAGATATAACAAACTTTCCTCTTCGAAACATAACGTTGCCAAGTCCGTATCCCCACGCATAGCCCTCGTCCCCCACGCCTCTTAATTCAGTCTTGTTGGGCTCATGTTTTATGAAAGGTTGAAGCACATCTTGTGCGCTTTTAGCCGAGTCATATCTGACAACGGAGATCGATACAACTCTGTTGCCGGCGGACCACCGATCGATCAGCACACCCTTACTACCTTGAATTGGCTCGCCGTGCCTGTGCTTCCAGCCCGGCATCTTGTTCTCAAGTTGCCGAGTTAGCTTATCCTCCATTCTGTCCAACTCCACGTCGTCCTGGGCGGCCACATGACCAACAAATAAACCGACCAATATCAAGCTGGCAAATATCATTTGTCGTTTCATCAGATCCATGCCTCTCCGATCAAGGAACGCTATTGAAATACCCGATTATCGCGGTAGTCCGAAGAGCTTTGAAATGCATCAATTATGTGAGAGTAATTATTTTGATCGACTCCCTCATTTAGGCTCCTTGTCCAGAAATCCCAACCGTCAGGATCTGGAGGCTTATGTAGGTATTTCCAGTAACACCAGTAAACAAATTCATGATTGTAAGCCGCCTGATCAAAATTGGGGGTTCCAGGCCCATTCGCCATAATTGGATCACTTAGGATGAATTCCCCGGAAAGGAAAAAGGCAAGTCCGGTAGCGATGCGTTTGTTATGAACGCAGTTCAGGTCGAAAATGCATTGCGAGATATTGCTCGTCCAGAAGTTCCAACCAACCGGATCAGCTAATATCGGAGGGAAAGCGTCGAAGTTATCTTTAGAAGGATCGCGCCCAAGAAAATCGATGTAATGATATTTCACGAATTCCCGCGAGCTATCTATTCGATTGCTTGTAAGTGGAGGACCCCCGGGACACTGAACCGGCATTGAGTTAGTGTCCAACACGTTCCCGTTCATCGTTACCATTGAGTCTGTGAAATCGAACACAGGAACACCTGGATTAGATGAGTGGACGGTGTGCACGCCGTCCGTTCCGTTCCAATCAAGTACCGCCAATCCACCCCAATTCCATCTATATCTTCCCAGTGCCCTCTGTCTTGTTGGATTACCAGCGCTACCGGTGAAATAGACAATGTACATTTCAAATCTATCATCAACGTATGCCGCATCATTGAAGTCCCAATCGCTAAACCGCGTTAGCGGGTGACTTGGGCTGTCATTTGTTTCGACGTGAAATGAACTGAGATTACTAAAATCCCACGAATCGTTTCCGTAGGGGTTTTCGGTATCAAGCTGCCATCCTGACGCGACGTTAGACTCAACCGTTCGACGGGTGAAGCATTGCATACCTTGTGCCATTTGTTTATGAAACGTACTCACGGCTTGTACGAATTTAATTGCACTCTGGCTACCGTCTGAAATAAATCCGTCAGTCTCAACATTGGCTTCAAACGATATTCCTACTTGCGACAAGGTCAAAGGGCAGCCGAGCCTGAACCGCCAGTTGATCTCATCGAACGTGTTTCCGCAGGCGTGCGGGGCACTAATTTGATCGGTATTCTGATGAGTGGTGACATGCGTCAGCCTTGGCAGGGTAGAGTTAATCGTGAATGATTTAGACACACTAATGCCGCTCTTCGAGTAAGTTAACGTCGCAGCTATGATCCCTACTTCCGTGGATCTCATCGTCACCGAAGCCGCGTTTGGACTGCCTCCTGAAATAGAGGAGGGGCCGGTAAAGGTCCAATGATAAGTTCCGCCGTCATAGACATCGAGGAGGGGTGTAGCTTTTAGAACAACATCGGCCCAGACTAACTCACTATACTGGGTATTCGCTGCCAATGTGTTGCCAATCGCACTTGTGATCTTGACGTCCACCGGAACATTGAAGCTAAAGTCATCGAATCCGACTCCATTCACGTCGGTAATTCCTCGAATAACGATCTTGCTAATATTGTCCAATGTTCCGAGTGTAATACCCACGGTGTAGGTTCCATTTCCGAAAATCGGAAATGTGCCAGCGGGAGTAGTGTTGTTGCCGTTGCGATAAACGTCGAGAGTGGCGAACTGGTTGAAGAATGCATCGACTCCAATCATGTAGAAAGTCAAGTTGCTAACAGGTTGCGTGAATTCGACATTCATCACCCCTGAAGCGTCGGGTAGAGTCGAAATGAAATTCGGTGGTGAAGTAGTCGAGCACGGCCCACAGTTTTGCCAAGTGTGCACTTGATTAAAGAGACTGCTTGAATAAAATTTCACGCCGTATTTCTTAAGGTACTGATCGCCGAGGCCAAAATAATTGTTCGGTAACTCATTGAAATCGATCTTGACCGGCACGCTGACGGCATCTACGCTTACAAATCCTTGTGACGAACTTGAATTACCATTGTTATCAGAAACCGACAAAGATACAGAATAGACTCCGCTGGCATAGTATTGATGGTTAACAATCGAGCCTGTGCCGGCCGTGCCGTCTCCAAAGTCCCACGAATAATTCACGATCGTTCCATCACGATCGAACGAGCCCGCACCATTCAATTGCACAGGCTGTCCGCTTTGGGCAACGTATGGCCCACCCGCGATCGCTACGGGAGGTTGATTACCGCTGGTACTGTGACTATCTAATGCTACCGAGCCAGCAAAGGAATTGCCGTTCGTCCAACTGGCACTGTAGTCACCGTTGCCGCTGTTCGACAGATCCATCTGACTAGCTCCATCAGTATTCATTGTCCAAACCTGTGCTGAAGGGTCACAGCAGTCGCGTTCGCGATCACTTCGAAAGACGATCATCGATCCATCGGGCGACCATGAAGGCGAGTCATCATTCGCTAAATCATTAGTCAATCGCAGCTGAGCAGAGCCGTCAGCATTCATCACGTACACTTCTTTGTTGATATGTAGTCGCGACTTGCTGATCACGTTGCCGTCGTCATCCGTTTCCTGCCATGTCTCAGTAGTGCTGTCGCGCGTGCTGACAAAAGCGAGCTTGCTACCATCTGGCGACCAAGCTGGTTGAGTATCATCGACCGTATCTGCGCTGAACGTCAGTCGTTGTTGATTCCCATTGCTGCTCATCACGTAGACGCTGTCATAACCCACATGATCCCGATCGCTGGCGAAGACGATCTTCGTTCCATCCGGTGACCACGACGGCTCGCCATCGCTTGATGACGTATTAGTGAGATTGATCTGATTCGAGCCATCGGCGCTCATCGAATAGACTTGATAGTTAACGCCGTTACGCATGCTCTGGAAGACAATCTGAGATCCATCTGGTGACCACGAAGCCATGCTATCGTCGTTTTCATCAGTCGTTAATCGTGTGACACCAGTCCCGTCTGAATTCATCACATAGATATCCATGTAACCCGTGTCGGGATGATCGCGATCGCTCTGGAATAGAATCTTTGTCCCATTCGGCGACCAGCGCGGATAGTCATCATTCGCTCCTGAGTTAGTCAGTCGCGTGACTCCGCTGCCATCGCCGTTCATTACGTAGATCTGCATTGAGCCGTCACGATTCGTCGCGAAGACGATCTTGGAAGAGCCAGTCTGCGGCATAGCGGGAAAAAATAGCTCAGCACTTTCCGTTACAAGGCTGTCCCCGAAGCGAGAAGTAGCCCCTGCGCTTCGCGGGGCTCCATGCAATTCAGAAATGGCAGCACGATAGGCCTCGGATTGCAGATTTGGATACCGAAGGAAATCAAACGCGGCATGGTTTGCCAATCCGCGCAGAGATGCGACACGAATTAGATTCGCCGGAGCGAAACTTGACTCGTGTGCCACCGATAGCGAGCGAGCCGTGAGTGTATGACCTCGGCGCACGGCCATCCCATAACCACGTGCATCATCGCTGACGACTCGCTCGCTATCGGTGGCAGAACTGTCTGTGCTGGCCTTTTGTTTTAGCGGGAGTGGATCGCCGACCTTTCTTCCATGCCGCGATTCAAGCGGCTTGCGGAGCGATCTACTAGTTGACTCGATTGCTCGTTGAGCTTTTGGTTTGTCCTGCTTCCGTTGGCGGGCTTCATCGAGGTTTGGCAACAACGTTGGAGGACGACCTGGCTCAAGCGGTCTCGCGGTCACTCGTTTCCCCTTGTCCCTAGGTGCCGGTTGCCTTTGACCTTGCGAAACGAACGGGCGCTGACCTTGTGCAACTCTAATCGGTGACTTTGCGCTACTCGCACCGATAGGCGTTACAGTGCTTGTTCCTAAGATAGAAAGCGAAACGAGCAGACCAGTCCAGCGAATCAGACGCTGCGGCAGACGGTGAGTACGTCTCATGGGGAAACTCCTTTACGATCAAATAAGCCAGACTGATCAGACAACTACATCATCATTTGTGTTCTGTGCTGTTGCTCCGTTTACTTGCTTTCACCAATCTCATCACAGCCGAAACAAGTCGATTAATATCTTTCGGCTTTCGTAGGAATTCATGTACACCGGCTCGCCACGCTTCCCTTTCAATCTCATCTCCTGAAAGCATGATCATTCGCATATCTCGTCTATGCGGCATACTTTTGGATCGTAATACTAATTCCAAGCCACTTAGTCCCGGCAGATCGTTGTCCACGATTAGCAGATCATACGGCGCGGGACCTTTCAATATCTCCAAGGCCGCATTTCCATCTGCGCAATGATCGAGATTCACGCGTTTGTCGGATAGCGCATCACGAACGAAGCTTGTCACCGCTTCGTTATCTTCTACATGTAGTATCCGAACGGTGCGATCCTCTTTGACACGACGTGGTCGCCCCTTTTTCTTCGCCGTACTCGCGACCGAGAAGACATGATGCCGACGCCGATGAACTGCGGACCTTGTATTGAGTAATTCTTTATGGCGGGTATTGATTAATGAAATCAGACTTTGGTGATGTTTGTAGCCCAGCAGGTGAGATGCTTTAGTTACTGATCCACATGCGTCTCGAAGAGCGCGTTCAATGACCGCTCTTTCCGTGTCACTGACGTGTCGTTTGAGCGAAAATCCTTCCCATGAATCCGGTGGCGCCTGCGGTTCCAGACCATGCAATCTATCCAATGTGTCGAGCAGTTTTTCAACTGATGAAATCAATCTCATCTTGATGGACGGGTACTGGGATCTCTTCAACAAATTGATTGCCGACCGGTAAATCGGAATCAACTCTTCGGGTGACATCCGATTTCCGAGTTCTTCGATGATCGCCAATCTCGCGCGGCCTGCGCCTTCCGAATCACCCGCCGTGTGCGCAATATCGACGCGCGATCCAGCGCCGCGACCGCACGTCCATTTTTGCCCATCCGAGCGAGAGCGGTCCCGTGCGTTGTTAATGCCTCAGACAGTAAAGAATGCTCATCGCCTCTTTCGAGAACTCTCACCGCAGCGCGCGCGAACCGTTCAGCCTGCACCGGTTCACCTTCCGCAAGAAGTGCACGAGCTCGCGTGTCGTCAACTTGCGCAATGCTACTTCGATCACCCAACTCAACGAATAGTGCGTGTGCTCGATCTATATGGTTGTACGCTTCATTGAATTTACCGATCGTCGAAAACAAGAACCCTAAGTTATTCTCAACTAACGCGAAGTAACGAGTATTCCCCGCCGCTTCGAAATGAATGCTTGCCGCGGCATATTCAATCAGGGCTTGATCTCGGTAATCTTCACGATTGTCCGCCGCAGCCAAGCTCGTTAGTACTGCGGCCACACTATTGTGATAGGCACCCTTCAGCGCGTCGTCATTACTCTCTTCGACGAGAGCCGCGGACTCTTGGTAAAACCGGAGCGCCTCATTCCATCGTGCCGCCGTCGCCTCAACCATGCCGGAGCGAATGAGAATGCAAGCCCTCAACTCGCCATCCGCTTTTCTTAAATCGCTTAGAGCTTCGACAAGATTGACTCTCGCTTCGTCGAATGCACCTTCGCGCCAGTAGCACAGGGCGAGTTTGTGTGCACCGCTCACAAAACAGCGACGACTCTGATGAAATAACTAGCCGCTTTTTCAGCCTACCTATCCACAGAGTTCGGAAAAACCGGCCAATTGGTTCAATAATCTGCTTTGCGAACCCATCCCTCACTAACGACGGATCACAAAACAATGCGATCTGGCACGAGCCATGCTCTAACAAACGTCGTCGGTGAAGTGTGGCACTTAATTCTCGCCGTCTATTCAGTTATGAGCCTGGTACCAACCCGCCGAAGAATCGACGCCAAAGAAGTGGCCGAACTTCTTGGCTGCTCTCGGAAGACCGTACTCAACGGAAAAGGCGGAACGTCCGCACTCACACGAATCCATAACGGATCGCACGTACGTTTCCTGCTTGAGGAGGTTCTTCAGCTAATGCGAAGGCAGGAACAAAACAAGAACCTTTCAATACGCGATCTTCACCCCCATCAAATCAATGGACAGTCACACACCTCGAAACTATAATCTCGCTTCAAACAACAGGCGGAAAGGAATTAGGATTCGAAAAGAAAACGGTCCTAACGATCCCACTCTACGCAGCAATCGAAGCAAGATGGCAAAGAATTTCTACCAATACACTAATCCAAACGGCCAAGTGCTGCACGGTTACCAGCGCCGATATAAGAAACACCAGCTCAGAAAGAAAGGGTTCCTCCTTAAGCGCGACGCTGAAAAAGACCTCCGTCAAGCTATGGACGACATCGATGCCTGCGAACGGGGAGAGGTTCGCGTCAAACCCACAACAGCGCAAGAGGCGTTTGAAATCTACAAGCGAGGTCAAGATATTCGCGGCCAAGCAAAATCCTACAACTACAGAGCCAACAACGAAGCAATCTATAAAATCCTAAGAGACTTCGTTAAGCACTTCGGTCCTAATCGTCTAATTCGAGACTGTAAAGAAACAGACTTGAGAGAGTTCTATCAGATTCTATGTTTTCGCCCTGAGCTCCACAAAAATACGGCTGGCTCCTATATGAGCCGCGTTCAGGGAATGATGAAAGCTGCGCAGGAACGTAAGGCAGACTTGGCAACCTGGAGGCGTCCTACACTCAAAGTCAACCGCAGAACCAAATACGAACGTCGCGTGGTCGAACCTTGGGAGTACGCTACACTCGTACAAACTCTCCAGAACCCGCCGGGAGTACGATCACATCAGGATCAACATGACGCTCGATGGCGCGACGCTGCGGACAGCGTACAATTACTGCGCATGACAGGCGGCCGCTTGAATGAAGTTCTTCGCATGAGACTCTCACAATTCTTTTGGACAACGAACAAGCTTCGACTGGAAGCGACCAAGACAGAAAACGAACGAGACTTACCGCTCTGGGCTCCGATCAGAGAAGTGGTTCAGCGGCGAATATCTGATGGATTAACAGATGACGAATATCTATTCCCTCGCGCCAAGTCTGAATCCTTCGACAAACAAATAGGCGAGACAGTTCTAGAAGCCGCTGCAATGGCAAACCTTGAATATGGCAAAGCACACGGCTTCACTTTGCACAGCTTGCGCCATACCTTCATCACGGACATGATGGAAGCCACCAATAAGGACGTCAAACTGGTCATGTCGTGGAGTGGACATAAATCGCTGGAGTCATTCCAAGTTTATCTCCACGCCAGCGAAGAGGGCCGTATACTTGGTGCACAACGAGTAGATTCCGTTGCGCTCTTCTTGCGCTCTTTTAGGGGAACGGGGGGAACTCGGGGAACGGAGAGACCACCTGCCACCGTTGTTAAATCCTTCAAACGAAAATAACTTAGTGCAAACCTCAAATTCTTCTAATAACCCGACCCCGATGGTCAGGCAGTATCAGGAGCTGAAGTCTCAGCATCCGGGCACCCTGCTCTTCTTTCGCCTCGGCGATTTCTATGAGTTGTTTTTTGATGATGCGGTCATTGGAGCGCGTGAACTGCAAATCACTCTGACCGCCCGGCATAAAGAGAAAGGCGACCCGATTCCAATGTGTGGAGTGCCGCACCACTCCGCCGCGAATTACATCGCCAAGCTGGTGCGGAAAGGCTATCGGGTCGCGGTTTGTGAACAGACTGAAGACGCATCGAAGACGAAAAAACTCGTGCGCCGGGAAGTAGTTCGGATCGTCACGCCGGGCACTCCAATCGATCCACAATTGCTCGAACCGCGCGAGTCAACATTCCTGGCGGCAGTTTGCGCGCGAGGTGAGAATGTCGGCGCGGCATTTCTCGATATCTCAACGGGCGAGTTTCGCGCCACCCAGGCCAGTGGCAGCGAATCATGGAAGCGAATCGCGGCTGATATCGAGTCTTACGCACCGCGCGAACTTCTCTTTCCCGCGTCGCTCGCACCATTGATGCGCGCTGGGTTGGATACCTTGCCGCACACCGAACCGCTACCGTTAGCGCGCAGAAACCCGACCGTCAGGGAGGGTGCTGGTTTCACGGACGGTGCTGCGGATGCACCCTCGCTCACGCTCGGGTTTCTGCCAAACACGACACTCACCCCGCTCGATGATTGGCTGTGGCAGTCTGAAGACTCGGAAAGCCTGCTCATCAAACATTTTGCGGTTCGCTCGCTTGATGGTTTTGGCTTGACGGGCAGACGCGAAGCAATCATGGCCGCGGCCGCTTGCTTGCGATACGCACAGGAAACGCAGCGCGCGTCCGCCACGCACATCAGCGACATCGCGTATTTCGAACCACAAGACCACTTGGTCCTCGATAGCATTACCGTGCGCAATCTCGAACTCATCGAAGCACTGGGTCAGGGTGGTTCGGCGCGCTCGTTGCTCGACGTGATCGATGAAACTGTAACCGGCATGGGCGCGCGTCTGTTGCGCTCGTGGCTGCTGCGTCCGTCGGTTCATCGAGCTGAAGTCGAAGCGCGACATGGCGGCGTAGCAGAACTTCACGCGTCGCACATGAAGCGCGACGGATTGCGGACGAGTCTCAAAGACGTGTCCGATCTCGAACGTTTGATCGGCCGTCTGAATCTTGGGTCCGCCACGCCACGCGATTTACTAGCGCTGCGGGTTTCGCTCGACCGGGTGCCAAAAGTCCGCGAACTGCTGACCGACGCCGAGTCTTCTCTCTTGCAGGTATTGAATGAGTCCATGGATGAGTTGGCTGACGTACGCGCTCTGATCGCTTCGGCCATCGAAGACGATCCGCCTGCGAAAGTTGTAGACGGCGGTGTTATCAGAAGCGGTTACTCTGCCGAACTTGATGAGCTGCGATCGCTCAGCCGCGATGCCAAGCAGACTATTGCCGCGCTCGAGGCTGAAGAGCGCGCCCGCACAGGCATCGGCACGCTGCGCATTCGCTACAACAATGTGTTCGGCTACTTCATCGAAGTTTCGAAGGCGAATTCTGCACGTGTTCCTGCCGATTATGAGCGCCGGCAGACGCTGGCAAACGCCGAACGATTCACCACCACAGCCCTGAAAGAATGGGAAAGCAAAGTGCTGGGCGCCGAAGAGCGCATTCTGCAACTTGAATCGGAACTATTCTCGCTGGTGTGCCGGCAGGTCTCTACTGAGACCTCGCGAATTCAGGCGACGGCGCGCGCGCTGGCGTGTCTCGACGGCGTGGCCTCACTCGCCGAAACAGCCGTGCGGCGTCGATACGTGCGGCCAAAGATGCACGACGGCGATGAGATCGAAATCATTCACGGGCGTCACTCCGTGATCGAAGTGTTCATCGAAGCCCCGTTCGTGCCGAACAGCGTCTATCTCAATAACTCGACCGATCGACTGCTGATCATCACCGGCCCAAACATGGGTGGCAAGAGCACGGTGCTGCGACAGACGGCGCTGGTTTGCATTCTGGCGCAGATGGGTTCGTTTGTTCCGGCAGAGAGTGCGCGGCTGCCTTTGCTCGACCGGGTTTGGACACGCGTCGGCGCTTCGGACGACCTGGCGCGCGGGCGTTCGACCTTCATGGTGGAAATGACTGAGACGGCGGCGATTCTGCATAACGCGACGCCGCGTTCGCTGGTCCTGCTTGATGAAATTGGACGCGGCACCGCGACCTTTGACGGACTGTCGATCGCCTGGGCGGTTGCCGAATACCTGCATGATTCGCCGGACCATTGTGCGAAGACCTTGTTCGCGACGCATTATCACGAGCTGACAGAATTGGCTGAGCGTCTGCCGGGCGCGCAGAACTATCAAATCACCGCGACGGAGCGCGAAGGCGAAGTTGTCTTTCTACATCGCCTGGAACGCGGCAGTGCGTCGAAATCTTACGGAATTGAAGTGGCACGTCTCGCCGGAATGCCGCCGGCAGCCCTCACGCGTGCGCGCGAAGTTCTGCGACGGTTAGAACGTTACGAGCTGGATGTCTTTGCAGAAGAAAGCGAAACAAAAGAGCGAGCGGTCGCGGCCGGCGCGGCAGCGAATTCGTCGGCTGACGATGAGGCGTTGACCAGAGCTGCAACCAGTGCTGCGCGACGGCGGCTCGCCGCCCAGTCGTCTCTGTTTGATTTAGCTAATCAGAAGATCGTCGATGAATTGAGAGAGACGAAAGTCGAAGAGATGACGGCGGAAGAAGCGAAAGAGATGCTCGCGGAACTGAGAAAGAAAGTGATGTAAGCGGTTGGCCGCTTCCCTGCGCCGTTAGGCGCAGGATGTTTATAGAACCGTTTCCTTCCCAGATCGCATAGCTCCTTTAGGAGCGCAATCCTGCGTACACATTACGCTCCTAAAGGAGCTTCTACGACCTTTCTGCTTGAGTTCTATAAACATCTCGCTCCTAACGGAGCGAAACAGGATATTGCCGGACTTGGATCGAGTCTAACCGTGGGGGGTTCGTGTAGATTAGTTTTTGTTCGTGGTTTTTCGTGGTGTGCTTTCCAGATGAATCAATGAGAACCAACCACGAAACCACGCGAACCAGGAATCACGGAAAAAACACGAACGTTCAGTTGAGTCCAGTCGCTCGGGTCTTCGCCACGCTCTACGACGCCTTCGCCGCGTCCCTTATCACCAGGTCGAATGTTCCCGGCGCGACTTTGCGAAAGCGACTGTTTCGGTTCAGAGAGACGGCGATGCTGATCGTGGGATTGTGACCAGTGAAACTAAAACCGCCATCCAGCAACCGGTTGTAAATCTCATTCACATGCAATGGTCCATTGGCTTCGCGCAGAATCATCGTCGTAGCCTGGGGAATCGTTCGATCAAAGAACCGGTCGCTGGTGGGCTCGATATCATTGCGCATGACCGGCACATTATGACGCTGCTGCGGCAGAGGATGCTGCGACAACTCAGCCTGGGCCAATCGCCGCTGCAACTCAATTTCCAGTTCGCCGACCGAAGTGGTTCCCACCTGAGTCGATGGACCACTCATGACATTCGAAAGCAGCCGGAAGATCGCCGCCTCAGTCTGCCCCGCGAGCGTGTCCATCTCTATCAGCTCGGCGCGAATGATCTCCGCCTCAGCTTCTATCTCCGCGAGTCGTGCGGCCAGACGCGTGCGCGCGCCCCGCGACTGTCGCAGGCTTTGTTCCAGACGAGCAATTAGTGTTTCGTTAGCCATGACCCGTTTGTGATTCTAGTTGGCCTAACCGCCGATTGGCAATATCTTTGGAGTGCGGCGGCTTGACGCTGCTGTTTACAGCTCTTTTTACGCGCGCTGCCTCATGAATTGCGGTATGAGCCAAGCGAAGGATGACCGACGGGCAGCGATCGAAAAGCGGCGTCAAGCCGCCGCACTCCAAACTCTATCGATCGCGGTCGATGCAGTAGGTAGGAATAGCGCGCAGGGCCTGGGTGTGGATTGATCCGTTCAAGCCGTCGAGCGCAGCCCGCGCTCCTTCCGCATATTCGATCGCGCGTTGTTGCGTAAGCGCCAGAGCGCCGGTTCTCTCCAGCGCATCGACCAGCGACTGGCGTGAAACCGTGTGATAACCGCCCTCGCTTATCACCGTTTGAACTTGCGAACGCATCTCGGGCTCTCGCTGCAAAAGCAAAATCAAAGGCAATGAAACCTTTCCTTCTATTAAGTCTGCGCCGGCCGGTTTACCCAAAACATCCTGACTGCTGGTGAAATCCAGGAGGTCGTCAATTAGTTGAAACGCCACGCCGAGATTCATTCCATAGTCGCGCAGCATTGTCTGCTGGGCCGGCGTGGCACTGCCAAGCAGCGATCCAATTTCACAACAGGCGCTGAACAGGTAAGCAGTCTTACGCGCGATCACATCGAAGTATTGCTCTTCCGAAGTGTCCGTCCGGCCGAGCAACGTCAATTGCAGCAGCTCGCCTTCGGTCATGCGCCGGGTGACTGCGGTCAGGATGTCGAGAATCGCCAGCGAGCGTTCAGCCAGACTGGTTTCAAATGCCGACATGTAAAGCCAATCGCCCATCAGCACCGCGGTTTGATTACCGAATTCCGAGTTGATCGAGGGACGATTGCGACGGGTTGCGGCTTTGTCAATTACATCGTCATGGACCAGGGTGGCCGTGTGCAGAAACTCCATGACCGTGGCCAGGCGAATCGAGCTTTGATTCGATCCGTCGCCGCCCACAGCATGGTTCGAAAGAATCGTGAGGGCCGGCCGCACGCGTTTGCCACCTGAGCGGCGCAGGTAATCGCCGAGATAAGCGATGACCTGAATATTCGAGCGCGCCTGTCGCTCAAACTCTGCTTCGACCAGCAGCAGTTCCGCCGAGATCGAATCGAAAATTCGCTTCGCTGAAAGTAGCGCTTCGTCGAGAACCGCGGTTTGTTCTGCTGCCGGCATGCTTCTTCCCAACTGGACCGTTTCGACCGCGGACTTGTCCGCGACAGGGCCGCACAAGTACGGCCTCTAAACGAGTATCGAAATCAGTTCGATCGATAGTTCGTAAACTGCATGTTTATTCCAAAGTCTTTTGCTTTCAGCGTCGCAATCACCTGCTGAAGCGTGTCGCGATCCTTACCAGTTACGCGGACCGTCTCGCCCTGGATCGAAGCCTGCACTTTTGCTTTCGAATCCTTGATCAGCTTGACGATCTCCTTGGCCTTTTCCTGTGGGATGCCCTGCTGAATCTGCGCGCGCTGACGAACGGTGCCGCCCGCCGCCGGTTCGACTGTGCCATAGCTCAGGGCTTTCAAAGGCACGCCGCGCCGTACGAGCTTCTGCTGAAGGATGTCGTTCATATTGCGCAGTTTCGTTTCGTCTTCAGCCGTCAGCACCAACTCTTTTTCTTCCAGCGCCACGCTCGCGTGACTGCCCTTGAAATCGAAACGCTGGCCGACTTCTTTCAAAGTCTGATTGATCGCGTTGCTGATTTCAGCACGATCAACCTGCGAGACAACATCAAAAGAGTTCTGCTGGGCCATTGTGTATCTACTTAAGAGTTCCGGATGAGAATAACATCAAAGTTCGAGCATGTGAAAGTGTTCTCTAGGAGCGCGTTTGGAGTGCGGCGACTGGTCGCCGCTTTTGGAAAGCGTTGACAAGTCAACGCACTCCAAAGAGCTGTTCGAAGTTTTCGCTCGTAATGCGGCCTATTTCCTCCAATTCCTTGCCGTGAAGAGCCGCCAGACACGCGGCCGTCTCAACCACGCGTGCCGGCTCGTTTCTTTTGCCGCGATAAGGAACAGGGGTGAGATAAGGACAGTCCGTTTCAATCAACAGACGATCAAGCGGAAGCTGCCGCGCAATATCACGCAGGTCTTCAGCTTTCTTGAAAGTCAGGTTGCCGGCGAATGAAACATAGAATCCAAATTCGATTGCGTCGCGGGCCATCTGCAAACTGCCGCCAAAGCAATGCAACACACCGGCGCGCGCATAAGTGCTTAGTTCGTCACGAAGAAGATCGATAGTGTCGTCGTCGGCCTCGCGTGAATGAATTACTACCGGCAAGTCGAGAGCGCGCGCGATGCGAAGCTGTCGGCGGAAAACTTCGCGCTGCACTTCGCGCGGCGAATTATCATAGTGATAGTCGAGTCCAATCTCACCCCAGGCAATTACCTTGCTGTTTTGTTTGACCAGATTGGTTAGGCGAGTCTCTGCCGCATCATCAAAAAGCTTTGCGTCATGAGGATGAACCCCGATCGCTGCGTAAACATCTTCGTGCTTCTCGGCTAACTCAACCGCGCGTTCGAAGGCGCCGCTGTTTGGATCGCCGGTGCCGACATTGAGCATCGTCGTGACGCCGGCATCGCGAGCTCGCGCGATCACTTCTTCACGGTCGGCATCGTATTCAGGACCGTCGATGTGGCAATGAGAATCAACAAACATGGTACGATTTAGGCATGCGTCACGAGGAACTAAATCTACTTAAAGAACCGTACGAAGACAACGAACAAATCAACCGGCAGCAGCGGTTTGATAGTCGGATCGGTAGTGACATACCAGCGGCAACCGCATTGGCGGCCGCAATTCTGAACGACTTAGAGCCTACAAACTTCGGTGTGTATTGGTGGGGTGACCTGCCCAAACAAGAAAGAATACTGATCGGTGATTATCTTTACCAATCGATCGTCGGAATCGCCGTGAATCTGAGTGAAGCTCGCCTGCATCTCTTCGAGTGGCTACACGCAGTAGAATAATCCAACAACCGCATTGCAGATGCAGTTTCTATGGAGCGAACGCATCCTTTTAAACACCCGCCCTCGTTGACCGCACTAGATGACCTGCCAAACAGACTCGAACGTCTCCATCTTGCTGGCTACTTTCGCGCAATCGGCTCATCGCTCGATTGCCTAGGAGCAGCCGTTATCGGTGTACTGGGACTGCGAAGATCGCTCCGTTATGGCGATCTTGGAAATGCGGAGAAGGCTTTGCGAACCGTTGAACCGGCAGACGACTCAGCGACCAAGCTCCAGGCAGAATTTGCCAAATTCTTCGACGAGACAAAACAAGCTGCGGGACCTGAAGACTGGCTTGAGTGGACGAATCAGTATCGCAATATGTTCGTTCATCGGGGACGACGCGCTTCCTATCACGAGATTGTTCCTAGAGATTATCTTTTCTACGACGCGCAAAGCCGACTAATACCGCGGGCCACCTCGGTTACACATTTGGCCCGGTACCCAGATCGATCAGAGATTGAGGGCCTAATCAAAGGACGCGAACTCTTTCTCGGCGAGTCTGCCGAGTCTACGTTGAGCGGTATCTTCGAGAGCTGTCAGCGCTTTGAACAAGAAGTGTGCGCCGAGATGGTTTCGATTTGGAATCTTCGTCGGCTCGATCCGCTGCTGATTCTGCAGCCGATTGAGCAGTGGCGGGTGAAGATAAAGACTAACACCTTTCCAGGCTACGAGGCTCGCGAAGCGTTTGTACCAAGCGAACTTAATTTACATGAAAGCAGTGCGCATAGAATGAAATGCGCTGCAGTAGGTGATGCGGATCGAGTAGAGGTTTGGGAAGGTTCCCCATGGACGGAATGAAAGGATTTCACTTCAACCTCGCTCCATTCGGCACATCTTCCGCAAGCGTCGCAATTAACAGCTTGCCTTCCCCAGCGATCGGAACGCGATCACGCCGCCGGCGACTCAACTAGTTGGAGTGTCTTCGCCTGAATTGAATCGAGAACTGTATCCCGTAAGAAATCGCTCGCGTTGAGGATCTCAACCCCAATCATTTCATTTCGATCGTTCAGTTCTACCGTGATGTTTGGGCTGAGTTCGACGCTTCTACTCTCAGGTTCAGCGCTGATCAGAAGGTGGATGACGTCTTCCTTTTCGAAATAGCGAATGCGTGGCTTATTCATTTACAAACCTCCCAGTGCTTACGCGAAATCGAATCTGTTGTCGCGTTGTTGCGTGAACCGTGACCGGCGTTATTACCCCTTGATCTTCATCGAAGGGAATCATGACGAGTGTATCACCATACTTTCCAACCATGACATGACGTGTCGTCTCAGTATCAAAATAGCGTTCACTTGAATGACGAATAATGTCTTCCAGCTTTTCCAAATCAAACCCTCTGGCGCTCGCCCGATATTTAAGATAATCCGTCCAGATGATCACGCGTGCTCCCACAGAAAACCCTCTTTCACTTCAGCCTCGCTCCATTCGGCACATCTTCCGCGAACGTTGCGATCACAGGTTTGCCTTCTTCACCGACAGAAGCTGCGAGCAGCATCCCCTGTGATTCATAGCCGCGCAGCTTTCGCGGTTTTAGATTCGAAACGATAACGATCTTGCGACCTATTAACTGTTCCGGTTCGTAATACTGAGCAATACCGGCGAGAATCTGCCGCGGCTTCTCTTCTCCAATATCAACCGTAAGCAAAAGCAATTTGTCAGCCTTCGGAATTCTTTCTGCCGTGCGCACTTCGCCCACGCGTAAATCGATCTTTGTGAAGTCCGTGATGTCGATGAAATTGGTTACGCCGACCGCGCCGGCGTCGGCTTCCGTCGCATGTTGGCCAGAGCCCTGCGCCACTTTCGACACGGCCGGACTGCTGCTCTGCTCTTCTGACTTCTGACTTCCGACTTCTGACTTCTGTTGTCCGATTTCTTCCATAGTCTTTGCTTTATCGATCCTGGGAAACAAAGGTTTCACTTCCTGGATCTGAACTCCTTCTTTCAAGTCACCCCAATGCAACCCGCGCGCATCGATCTTGCCCACGTCATCGGTCAATCCGAGTTGTTGATGAATTTCTCCGCCGGCAGTTGGCATCACCGGATACAGCATCACACCCAACCAGCGCAGCGTCTCGGCCGCGCGATACAGGACCGCATTCAATGTCTGTCGCTGGTTCGCGTCCTTCGCCAGGTCCCAGGGCTTTGCTTCCGAGATCATTTTGTCGACGCGCGCGACGATGGCCCACGCTTCTTCGAGCGCCCGGCTGAACGCGAACTCATCGAAGTAACGAAGGAATTCATCACGCGCGTGGGCCAGGACATCGGCAATGGCCGTTTCGTCTTCGAGGCCTGCGCGTTTTGCCGCCAGCCGGTTTTCATCCGTAATCGTTCCGGCCGGGACCCGGCCGTCGCAATAGCGTTGAATCATGGTCAGCGTGCGGCTGGAAAGATTTCCCAGACCGCTGGCCAAATCGCTGTTGGTCCGATCGATCAAGTTCTCATAACCAAAGCGGCCGTCCTGTCCAAAGACCATTTCGCGCAGGCAGAAATATCGAATCGCATCGACCGGAAAGAATTTATTAAGCACATCAAGCTCGATCGTATTGCCGAGCGTCTTTGACATCTTTCGCCCCGACGGATCGACCCACATACCATGCGCAACGATGGCGCGTGGCTGTTCGACGTCAGCAGCCAACAAAAATGCCGGCCAATAAACCGCGTGAAAGCGAAGAATATCTTTGCCGACCAGATGCAAGGCCGGCCAGAACTTTTCGAATCCGATCTTTTTCTCTTGTTGCTCGTTTCCAAACCCGATCGCCGTGATGTAATTCGTCAGCGCGTCAAACCAAACATACATCGTGTGATTAGGATCACCGGGAACCGGAATCCCCCAACTCACCGATGTGCGCAAACGACTGACAGAAAGATCCTGCAAGCCGCCCGCGACGAAGCTCTTAACTTCGTTGCGGCGCGATTCAGGTCGCACAAAATCAGCCCTTTCGTAAAGATCCAGCAGTGCTTCGTCGTAATCAGAGAGCCGAAAGAAGTAGCTCTCTTCAGAAACACGATCGAGTTTGGTTTCGTGAATCAGACACGTTGGCGGTTCGCCTTCAATCGCAGGCTTCGCGTACTCGTCTTCAGTTTTATAAGCAGCACAAGGCGCGCAAAACCAACCTTCGTAATGCCCTTTGTAAAGCGCGTCGTGCCCTTTGGGAGTTTTTGCTTTTGCTACTCGCCGCCACACTTCACTGACGCCTTCACTGTGAAACGGCTCAGTCGTGCGCATGAAGATGTCATAACCGCCGTGCGCCGTGTCCAACCCAAACGCGTCTGTCATCTTCTTGAAGTAGTTGACGACGTAGTCGGCCTGCTCCTGCGGCGTGCGATTGTTCTTTTGCGCGGCGCGCTCGATATTAATGCCGTGCTCATCGGTGCCGGTGAGAAAAAATGTTTCGATTCCCTGCTGCCGTTTTGAGCGCGCGATCGTGTCGGCCACGATCATCGTATAGAGATGGCCGAGATGCGGCAGGCTGTTAGCGTAATAGATTGGAGTGGTTACGTAGAAAGTTTTCATGCGTGACTGCTGACACTAATACTGATGGTTTCTCATTCACACCTCGCTTCAGCGAGGTGCAACGCAGAATAAGACCACTGTAGCCGTTTCAACGGCTTGCGATTTGGAAACCGTTGAAACGGGTGCCAAATTCGAGCGCCGTGAGAACACCTCGCTGAAGCGAGGTGTGAATGAGACAGGGCCACCTTGAGCGCACCCGCAACTCACTGACACTTTACTTCTTCCTGGCAAATTCATCGTTCGGATTAAATCTCGGCAATGCCGGCGCATCGGCAATACGTCTTCCAATCGCCATCGCGAAATCGGCTTCCTGAATCATGCCGCGAAAATCCCAATCGTCGCGAAACTCGTCGGAGGGCTGGTGATAATGGGCTTCGTTGTATTCCTTGAATTTCTTCTCGCCCCACTCTTTCGTGTGCCCGATATAGTCGCTGCCTTCTTTCAAACTGATCGACGGCACGCCCACTTTCGCAAACGGAAAATGATCCGAGCGATAGAACGATCCCTGCTCAGGCCGCGGATCGGGCGAGATGCGCAGCCCTCGCTCGCGCGCGATTGCATCAACAATCGTTTTCAGAGACGAACGTTCCGCGCCCAGCGGGACAAAGTCGCGCGTTGGCCCAAGGATGTTCATTGAATCGAGATTGATATCAGCCGCTGTCTTACTGATCGGCACAAGTGGATGAAGCGAATACCATTCGGAACCGATCAAGCCCTGCTCTTCACCGGTAGTAATCAGGAACAGAATCGAGCGGCGCGGACGCTCGGCGAGCGGCAGACTGCTCAAGACCCTGGCGATCTCCAAAACGGACGCAACGCCAGTCGCGTTATCGAGCGCGCCGTTATAGATCGTGTCGCCGTTCTTGTCGGGCGCGCCGATGCCGAAGTGGTCCCAATGCGCAGAGAAGACCACGCATTCGTCGCGCAGTTTCGGATCGCGACCCGGAAGAATAGCTACAACGTTCGGCGCTTCGACGCGCTTTACCTCGCTATTCAAATTGAGTGAGGCCGTCAGATTCAACTTTACCGGTCGAAAGTCACGCCCGGCAGCTTGGGCGCGCAACTCATCAAGATTTAGACCGGCGAGCCGTATCATGCGATGCGCGGCTTCGTCCGTCATCCACGAACGCACTTGTAGATAGGGCGTCTTGTCACTCGCAGTGCGCGCAATATCAAATCGCCACGATCCGTTCGATGTGCGCACGACGCTCCACGGGTAACCGGCGGATTCGCTCGTGTGAAGCAGTAATGCGCCCACGGCCCCGCGCCGTGCCGCTTCTTCAAATTTATAGGTCCATCGTCCGTAATAAGTAAGCCGACGGCCGCCAAAAAGATCGGGTTCTGCTTTTGTCGCCGGAGGATCGTTGACGAGCATCACCAGGATCTTGCCGCGATAATCTTCGGCCGCGCCCTTATAGTCGTTCCACTTTTGCTCAGGAGCGTCGATGCCATAACCGACGAATACGAGATCGGCATTGACGTTCACGAGATCGGTTTGGGCGCCGGTAAAAGCGACAAAATCATCGGCGAACTTAAAAGTTTCGGCGCCGCTCGAACTAGTCACACGCAACTCGGTTTTTGGATTCGCTTTGACGCCGACGAGCGAAACGGGTTGCCAAAAACTTCCCTTTGGGGCCGCGCCTCTCAATCCCATCGCTTCGAACTGTTCCGCGACGTAGAGCGCCGCGAGCTCGCCGCCACGCGCACCCGTGCCGCGACCCTCTACGCGATCGTCCGAAAGAAATTTGATGTGAGCACGCAGCGCGTTTTCACTGATCGCGCTCGGCAAAGATGTGCGCGGCGTGATGCGCTGGGACATTAACACTGTCGCGAGACCTATGATTAATAGGATCGTAGTTATGGGTTTCCGCATGATTCCTATCTCGTCCTGACATTACGCAAAATTAATATTGTTTCTGATTCCGTCCTCACCTGCCTTATCCAGAAGACGAAATAGAGCCACTCGTTCCTGAAGCCGCGACGAACGACGTATAAGAATTATCAGCCCAGCATGTGGATCGCCTTAGCGGCCGCAAGAAAATCGTCTCGATTGCAGGTGATCAGAACGTAATTGTTTTGAGCAGCGAATCGCAGGACATTCTCGTCTTGCGTTTCGGGACTCATCAAGTTCCGCAGCTTGTGAATTTCGTGGCCCTCTGCCGCGAGGCCATACGCAGTGTCATCAGGGACGTCGTGATCGAAGAGAAATCTCAAACCGTTTCGCGGCTCATCTGGCGAGCGACGAGCACATCAATCTCTCCGCGATGGTCCTCGTAATAGGCAAGGCATTCATAAACCTGTGCCCGGGTCAAGTCCTGGTAACTCTGCGTAACTACACTATCGACGGTCTCGCCATTTTGTAATAGGCCAATGACATCATGAACACCAAGGCGAGTGCCGGCGACAATCGACCACCACGCACTCCGTCAGCTCGCGTGATGTAAGCATACTGAGTCGTTACAGCTGAACCAGAATCGTCGCGGTTTGTTTTCATCTCTTCCATAACCGTTTAGTTTAGCGCGATCTCTGTGCGCGCGTCAGGTGGTGATGCGCGATTTAATCACCTCCCCACGATCAACGACATCGCTTCGGCCCGCGTCCGCGGGTCTTTGCGAAAACCGCCGAGCACTGCCGACGTTACCGTGGTCGCGCCGGGCTTCTTCACTCCACGCAGAGTCATGCAAGCATGTTCAGCTTCGATCACCACCATCACGCCGAGCGGTTGCAGCTGCTCAAACAGAGTGTTCGCAATCTCTGACGTCAAACGCTCTTGTAGTTGCAGGCGTCGCGCGAACGTCTCGGCCAGCCGCGCAAGTTTCGACACGCCCAGAATTCTTCCATTCTTCGGAATGTATGCGATGTGACACTTGCCGACGAAGGGCGCAAGGTGATGTTCGCACAATGACGCGATCGAAATGTCTTTTACGATCACCATTTCGTCGTGTTTGTTACCTGACAAAGGAACAACATGCTCGCTGGGGTCTTCACGCATACCCGCGGTAAGCTCCGCGTACATTTCAGCGACGCGCCTTGGCGTATCAAGCAGTCCTTCACGATTTGGATCTTCGCCGATACCTTCGAGTATTAGCCGCACGCCGCTCGCAATTCGATCCAGATCAACCGGCGACGTTTGCTGACCCTTCTGCTTTTTCCTTTTGATGTCGGTGACTTTTGTGCTCATCTATCTCTATAAGTCGACTCTTTGACCCGGTCGCTATCGCTCCCGGTTCTGTAACAAGTAGGCCTGCCGCGCGGCTTCCTGAACTTCGCGAAGCGGCACATTCGCTGCCGTCGCGGCAGCGCGACACTGATCGAACTCCGGCATTGCGTTTACGCTGCCGTTATTTCCTCGCGCAACTTTAACATCGATCGCGCCGAATTGCGTCTCGACTGTCACCGTCTCTCGCGCCAATGCTCGCCGCTCGACCTCATAGCTCCGCGCACCGATCGTGGTCGTCTCTGCAAACAACATCGCGAGGAACTTTTCTCGGTCACCTGGCCGGCAAAGAATTGAAATTAAGCTGCCCGGACGATTTTTCTTCATCTGTGTCTGGGTGAAATAGCAATCTAGCGCTCCCAACTCAAACGCGCGGTCCATCACATGGCCAAACAGCTGCGGCGACATGTCATCGATGTTCGTTTCGATCATCATCAGAGTTTCGTCGTTATTCGCGACATCTCCGGTCTCTCCGACGAGCAGGCGCAACGCGTTCGGAAATCCCTTTGGATTGCGCATGCCGGCGCCATAACCCGTTCCCGAGATCTTCATCGGGGGAATATTTTCAAATCGATCGCAGACAGAGGTAATAATGGCGGCGCCCGTCGGCGTCATGAATTCGCCTTCCACATCGCCCGCATAAATCGGCCGATCTTTTAACAATTCAGCAACCGCCGGCGGCGGAATCGGAAAGCGGCCGTGGGCCATCTGGGCCATGCCAAAACCAACGCGCAGCGGCGATGAAATGAAGCATTCGATGCCCAGCAAATCAAATCCAATCGCCGCACCGCAGACGTCGATAATCGCATCGATGGCTCCGACTTCATGAAAGTGAATTTTCTCAACCGGCTTGTTGTGAACCCGCGCTTCGGCTTCGGCGAGACGGGAAAAGATTAGCGCTGCTCGCTCCTTTACACTTTGCTGGAGCTGCGACTGATAAATGATCTTGAGAATGTCGCTCAGATGTCGATGTGCATGTTCATGCGCCGTCTGCACCCGTGCGTGTGTTGAGCTGATCCCTGAGCGATCGACAGTATCAAAGTCAATCTTCCACCCGGCAACGCCGAGCAGTTGCAACTGATCGATTAGCACGTCAGAGTCCACGCCAGCTGCTACCAGCGCGCCAAGGATCATGTCGCCACTCGCGCCGGCAAAACAATCAAAGTAGAGAGTTCTCATAAGTGTTGAGATCAGTACCGGGAGCGATAGCGACCGGGTAACAGTTCCGGCAATCTTAATTCTTGCAATCAGCCACGACCCGGTCGCTACCGCTCCCGGTACTGACCCCATCCTCAAAGCAGCGGCAGTACTTCTCCTGCTTTCCCCGTCAAGACCTCATCGCAAAACTCCGATAGCGGAGTGCGCTCAGGATTAACTTCAACTAAGTAAGCACCGTTGCGTTGCGCAATTTCCGGAATTGATGCTGCCGGGTAAACCACCGCCGAGGTGCCAACTATTAAACACAATTCACATCTCTGCGCCGCATCCGCGGCTCTTTCAAATGCTCCGGGCGGCAGCATCTCGCCGAATAGAACCACGTCGGGCCGGAGGTTGCCGCCGCAATCAAAACACGAAGGGACTGCCGCATCCCAATTAAGATCGTTGAGACTGTATCGTGTCTCGCAATCGAAACAACGCGCGCGCCAGACGTTCCCATGCAACTCGATCACGTCACGCGAACCCGCGACTTGATGCAGTCCGTCAATGTTCTGCGTCACCACCGACAAATCTGAAAAACGAGTCTGCCAGGTTGCGATCGCCGTGTGCGCCGCATTCGGTTTCAATTCTTCCAGCAGATTGCAGCGATACTTGAACCATTCCCAAACAGCAGGCAAGTCACGCGCGAGCATCTGGACTGACGAAATCACTTCGAAGGGCATGCCCTTCCAAACCGCCGACTGACCTCCGCCGCGAAATGTTGGTACCCCGGACTCTGCTGAAACGCCTGCTCCTGTCAAAACAAGAACACCATTCGCCGTCTGGAATAAGTCGCGCAGCATTTTCGAAATCATAGCTTGCTCGACAACGTGGCACGGACGTCTCGCCCGTGAATCACGCGCAGGATGCGCGTGTCACCTCAAACAACGAGCACCCAAAACTCGGATGGTAACAAAGCCGACGAACGACTCGCAATTTCGCGATTCGCGATCGATTCAATACAATAGCGGTTTCTGTTCCCTCTCCCGTTGGGAGAGGGTTAGGCTGAGGGTTTACGGCGCGCGTCAGTCCCTCACCCCAGCCCTCTCCCAGAGGGAGAGGGAGTTTTCTAAAACTCACGTGAACCTATTCCAACTTCAAAACGACCTGAAGGCCACACTTCGCCGGACTGCGCGCGAATTGTTCGACGTTGAACTCGAACAGATTGCGATGGAAGTTCCACCGCGCACCGAGCTTGGCGATCTGGCATTTCCAATTGCTTTCGAACTAGCCAAACAGATCAAGCAAAAGACCGGCGAGAAGCTGGCGCCGCGAGCGATCGCCGAAGCGCTCAAAGCAAAGTTAGACGCTATCAATTCAGGCAATCGCGTCGAAGTAGCAGGCGCGGGTTATTTAAATGTCTTTTTCGATCGCCCAGGTCTTTTATCTGATCTCACCGCCGGCTCAAATGGGACGATCGAATCAACAGAAGCTCGCAAGCTGATGGTCGAACACACGAGCGTCAATCCGAACAAGGCTGCGCACATCGGACACGTACGCAACTCAGTGATTGGCGATACGTTCGTGAGAATCCTCCAGGCTGCCGGCAATCGCGTCGAGGTCCAGAACTATATCGACAATACCGGCGTTCAGGTGGCCGATGTCGTGGTCGGCTTCATGCACATCGAGACATTGGATCTGGAGGCAATCAAGAGCATTGATCGTTCACTGCCGGAGGATCGCCCGTTTGATTATTACTGTTGGGACCTCTACACCCGCGTCGGTCTGTTTTATCGCGACGGCACGGCCGATGGCGATCAGAATCCCGAGAAGCTGAAGCTTCGTGCAGAGATCATTCATGCGATTGAAGAAGGAAATAATCCGATCGCCGAGCTCGCCGATTACGTCGCGACGCGAAACGTCGAGCAGATTCTCGACACAATGCAAAGACTCGGCATTCGCTACGACCTGCTGGCTCGCGAATCAGAGATTCTGCACCTGCATTTTTGGGAGCGCGCATTTCAACTGATGAAGGACCGCGGCGTAATTCATTTCGAGAGTGAAGGCCGCAATCACGGTTGCTGGGTGATGCCGTTCGAGTCACACACCGGGACTGACGAACACGAATCCGACAAGATCATCGTGCGCTCGAATGGGACCGTGACCTACACGGGCAAGGACATCGCTTATCAACTTTGGAAGCTGGGCCAACTGGGCCTCGATTTCAATTACAAACCGTTTCGATCGTATCCGGATGGGCACGCGACCTGGGTCACCACGACTGAGCCGAACGCCGGGACCCAGCCCGAGGTGCCAAGACCGAATTTTGGCGGCGGCGCCATCGTCTACAACGTCATCGATTCGCGGCAATCTTATCCGCAGGAGATCGTCAAGAAAGGCGTGGCCGCGATTGTTCCCGAGTTTGGTGAAGGAGCGAGCGTGCATCTTTCTTACGAAATGGTCGCGCTTTCACCGTCCGCCTGTGAAGAGTTGGGCCTCGAACTGTCCGATGAAGATCGCAAACGACCGTACGTCGAGATGAGCGGACGCAAAGGCCTGGGCGTCAAAGCCGACGATCTAATCAGCCGTTTGGAAGCGGACGCGCTCTCGGAAGTAAAGACACGTCATGCTGATCTCTCCGAACCGGAGCAACGTGATACGGCCCACGCGATCGCGGTCGGGGCGCTCAGATATTTTCTCTTGAAGTTCACACGCAACTCGGTGATCGCGTTCGACTTCAAAGAGGCTCTGTCTTTTGAAGGAGAGACTGGTCCATATTGCCAGTACGCGGCGGTACGAGCGAATTCAATTTTCCGGAAAATTGAAGTCAGTACCCGAAGCGGTAGCGACGGGGTCGCAACACCCGCACCAGTGATCGCCGATCACAAAGAAGCCGTCGCTACAGTCTTTGAGGGCGATTCCGGCAACGAGATTTGGTCGCTATTAATGCTGGCGGCGCGGCTCGATGACTCAAATACTCAAGCTGCAGCGAGCGCCGAACCGGCGGTGCTTGCGAAATACACTTTTAATCTGGCGAAGGCTTTCAACCTTTTCTATCATCGCCACCGCATTATTGCTGAAGAAAATGAAGTGAAGCGCGCGGTGCTGATTGCGGTCGCGGATTACACCCGAAGCCAGTTGACGACAGCGCTGGCGACGCTCGGGATTTCGGTGCCAGAAAGAATGTAGCCGAGGGGGGCAGTCCTAATTATCAGTTTACTCTGCGTTCCTCTGCGAAGACCTCGGTCCTTCTCTGCGGTTTCATTTCGCAAGCACGAGAATTAACCGCAGAGGTAAGCACTGAGGATTCCGCAGAGGGCCGCAGAGAAAATCGAACGAAGGCCTGCTGCCAGACGCGCTCAATTTACGATTTCACGATTTACGATTTACTATATTCACAATGTTAATTGTCATGAAAGCCGACGCCACCGATGCGCAAGTTGCGCACGTGTGTGACGTCATCACCGAAGTTGGACTGAAACCACATCCGATGCCGGGCGCGACGCGCACCGCAATCGGCGTTACCGGCAACCAGGGCGCAGTCGATCCGACGCGCTTTGAAAACCTGCCGGGCGTTGCTGAAGCCATCCGCGTCAGCAAACCCTATAAGCTGATCACGCTGGATCTTCGTCCGGACAAGACCGTGGTACGCGTTGGTGACGCCACGATCGGCGGCGATGAGTTGGCGATCATCGCCGGTCCCTGCGCGATTGAGAGTCGGGCACAGGCATTTGCCGTCGCCGAAGCCGTGCGCCGCAGTGGCGCAAGGTTTTTTCGCGGAGGGGCTTTCAAACCCAGGACGTCACCCTACGCTTTCCAGGGCCTGGGCGAAGAAGGGTTGAAGATTCTCGCTGAGGTTCGCGAAACCTATGGCTTGAAGATCGTCACTGAGGCGTTGGATGAAGCCAGTGTCGATCTCGTCGAAAAGTACGGCGATATGATCCAGATCGGCGCACGTAACATGCAAAACTTTTCTCTGCTGCGTCGCGTGGGACGTTCAAGTTTGCCGGTTCTGCTGAAACGCGGGTTGTCGGCAACTCTCGACGAATGGTTGCTCGCCGCCGAATACATAATGTCTGAGGGTAACTATAACGTGGTCCTTTGCGAGCGCGGCGTGCGCACGTTCGCTCAGCACACCCGCAACACCCTCGATCTCGCGTCCATCCCGGCTGTCAGGCGGATCTCACATTTGCCGGTCGTCGTCGATCCATCGCACGGCACAGGCAAGAACTACATGGTGATCCCATTGGCATGTGCCGGCGTTGCAGTCGGCGCGGATGGTTTGATTGTCGAAGTCCACGATCAACCTGAGAAGGCCCTGTCCGATGGGGCGCAGGCCCTGACACTCGATCAATACCAGCAGCTCATCGAAGAGGTGCGTCCGATTCATGAAGTAGTTGCGCCACAGGCTGCGGCGGTAGGCTAGACCAGCAGCGCCCTATGTGACGTGGCACGCGCATCTTGCGCGTGGGGCTCACGGGCGGGACGCCCGTGCCACTTCTGGTTAGGCGCTTAGTTAGATTTGATCCATCCACTTAACCGCTAAGCATCGTCACTATTACGTTCCCTGCAAGATGAGTGCGAGGTTCCTGGTAAACAACGATCTCGGCATGACTTGATCAAAGCCGGCGGTTTGAGCTTGTTGCTGCAGCTCAGTCTGGACATGTGAGAAGAAGCCAACCAGGGGAATGTCTCGGAGCCGCTCGTCCGCTTTCAATTGCCTGGCCAATTCGATCGGATCGATTTTCTGCGAATGAAGATCGACGATGATTACGGCCGGTTGATTTTGGAAAGCGCTTTCAATCAAGCCTTCAATTTTGCGTGGAAAGCTGACTGTCACACCAACCTGCTCAGCGGTGCCGCGAATCTTCGAGGCGAAAAAAAGATCGTCAACGACTGCGATTACGTTTGTGGGCATATGAACTTCCGTGGTCAGAAGCCCGACCGTTAGGGAGGACCTCCAGCACAACTTGCCTTCCTTACGGTCGGGCTTCTGATACCATCAACCCTCTGATGAGCGAGCCTGGAAGCCAGTCAAACAATCGGATCGAAATTGGGAACGCAGTTGAGCTTCCACAAGCGACGCATGACTACTCACGACTTGTCCTCGCTTCTTACAACATTCGCTACGCAGTTGGTTCACATCTGATCACATCTGGCCTGCTGCGAAAGATCGGCCATAACTTTCCAGCCGATCGCGCGGCAGCGGTAGCGCGAAACATTCGCAAGGCCGCTGAAGTTTTCTCCAACAATTCCCTGCTGCCGCCGCCGGACATTCTAGCATTGCAGGAAGCGGACAAGGCGACTGCGCGCGCGGGCGGCCAGCATGTCGCAGCGCAGCTAGCTCAGGAGTTAGGCTTTCCTTATGTGCATGTCGGCGCGGGGCTACCGCGTGGAATAAAACCAAAGCAGCGCGAGTGGTGGTTGAACTTTGAAGAACAGATCGCTGTTGACGAAGAGAGTGACACCGGCGTAGCGCTTCTGGGCCGCGTGCCTCTGCGAGAGATTACCCGCATCGATTTGCCCTGGCACGATTGTGCGTGGCGACCGCGTCTGGCAATGGCCGCGACGATTGAGCTGGCCGGGTCAGGGGTCCGGCTATTCAATGTACACATCGATCCGCATGGGCCGCTGGACAATCAGCATCAGCAAACTGAGGCTGTGTTGAACTACGCGCAGAAACACGATGGCCCAACCATAATCCTCGGTGACTTCAACACGCTCTCCAAACAGAAAGCAATCGAAATTCGAGAGTTGATGGAGTCGCATGAATTCTCAACACCGTTTCCGACGAGCATTGCGACGTGGCGCGGAGCAGGTTTGCGTTTTCATGCCGATTGGATCTTTGTGCGCGGGGTGAGGGTAAATCGCTGGGGCGTCGCGAAACCTCTTAATGTTTCCGATCACTGGCCCATCTGGGCGGAAATTGAGACGCTGTGAGAAACTCGTTTAGCTGCGGGCTACTGGCCGCCGGGTTTTAGTCGGGCAGGAGCCCGCCGCTAAACTAAGATGAACATTACCAGCCGCGATAATTCCCTGCTCTGCCGCGCGCGCGCTGTGCGTGACGGTCGTGACGAGAAGTCGATCTTCGTCGAAGGATTGCGCCTGTGCGAAGAGGCCCTGCGTTCCGGTCTTGAGATTGAAGTCGTAGTCTACTCAGAACAAATTGCCAAAAAGAAACGCGCCGCAGAGTTGATTCGCGAATTGGAACGGGTAGCCAGCAAGTCCGGCACAGTTAACGAGAAGCTACTTGCATCGATCGCCTATACGAAAACTCCGCAGGGCGTTGTCGTGCTTGCCGCTCGCCCATCAATTACAGAGAAAGAATTCAAACGGCGGCAGCCTGCGAACCCTCTGCTCATGATCCTTCACGGCATTAACAATCCCGTAAACGTAGGCGCGATTGTTCGCACGGCGGAAGCAGCGGGCGCCACTGGCGTCGTCACGACTGCGGGAACAGCTGATCCTTTCTCGCCAAAGTCTCTGCGCGGCGCGATGGGCTCAGCGTTTCGTTTGCCTTTCTGGGTTGGCGAGGATTACCCACAGGTCATCAAATGGTGTCGCCAACAAAGAATTCAGATCGTGTGCGCGAGTGCTGAGGGCGCAGAGAGCTACACGGAAATTGACTGGCGGCGGCCGACTGCACTCGTCATGGGCTCCGAATCGCATGGCCTAACAACTGACGAGATCTCGGCAGCCGATCGTGCGGTCAGTATTCCGATGAAGGGATCTACGGAAAGCCTGAACGTCGCCGTCGCCGCGGGAATTCTCTTATATGAAGCAAGCCGGCAAAGATGAGGCTTGCAGTCATACAGATCGGGCTCTCATTCACACCGTGGCTTCAGCCCGGTGATCAGCATGCTTCTAATTTTTTGTTGGCCGTTTCAACGGCTTCCGCTCGGAGCGGGGAGGGAAACCGTTGAAACGGTTCACTATTCTTAGACCGCGGACCTGGCCACCGGGCTGAAGCCTCGCTGTGAATGAGATACTCCAAACTAAATGCACGAGACGAGGACTCCGGAGTTTCGTTACGAATATCGCGCCACTTCGGCTAGAATATCCGCGAATCGCACGATGATTCACCCGGACCTCGTCTGAACTTGAATTAAGGGATACTCGTATTCTGATCCATGGCTGACGAGCAGAACCAACCCCCCAAGCGAAGACGCGACACGATCTTGCCGGAGCGTCTAATGCGCCGCGTCCTGGAAGGCGTCGGCGACGTCGTCGATCGTAAGCTCGGCCGCACAGTTGAATCGGCGAGCGGCCTCACCACTGATCAAATAATTCTGCGGATGAACCACATGATTGACTCGCGCGTGCGAGATGAGAAAGGACGCGGGCGAATTGCGCCGCACCATCTCAGACTGAAGATGGAATGGGGCACGCACTCGGAAACACCTCCGGAAGTTACCAAGCGCCTGGAGACAGAACTCCTGGCTGCTGCCATCGATCACATTAACGACAATCGATATCGCACAATGGCCCCCGTTGCGATCGAAACGGAAGTGGACATCTTTACAAAAGGCATCTCAGTCGATCCCACCTTCGGCGAATTCGAAGCCGAGCTGCAACGGCGGGATCTGGAACGCAAGCTGGGCAAACCGGTGAAAGCCCCGCACGCTGAGAAAGCCGAAGTGCCGATGATCGCCAGAATAACCCTGCCCGAAGGTTCGAAAGAGAAGGAGTTAATCTTTGTGGCCGGCGGTCGCCGTCTGAATGTTGGACGCGGCACGGATAACGATCTCCAGTTCAATCACGCGAGCGTCTCAAAGGTCCATGCGGCGCTCAAAATGGACAGTCAACACAACCTGCTGGTTGCGGACACCGGCTCAACTAATGGCACGCACATCAACGGCGTGCGTATCCCCTACGGTGAGGCCCGCCCAATTCAGGAAGGCGACGTCATTGCCTTTGGTGACGTCGAAGTTCGCCTGCGCAAGGCCAACCCATGACATCGTTCGCACTGTTTCTTTTTCAAACTCCAACGCCACTTCAACCCGCGAGCACGCCTGAGAAGCTGCCCGCGTGGCTCACGTTGATCTATCTGTCCGGAATCGGGCTGGTCGTCTTGCTATTAATTATCTCGCTGGTGCGCGCCTGGTTCCGGCGTGCCCCGGCCGCGGCCACCGCGCCGGCCAGCCTGCCCAAAGACATTCAAAAGCGTCTGGGCGCAACGACAACCAATCGAGGCTTGCGAGCATGGCGCTGGGCATTCGCGCTGGCGGCGATCTTTGTTTTCGGCTTTCACGTCTATTGGGCGCGTTATGCCGCGGACCGTAATGCGAAATTTCAAGAGCTGAGTTACAAAGATTTACGCAACCGGCGGATCTCTGAATCGACACTGCGCGGCTGGATTTATGATCGCAAAGGCCGGCCGCTCGCTTTCTACAAAAAGAACAGCAGCGGCGACATCGATCGCGAGTATCCGATGGATACCGCCCTCGCCCACATCTTTGGCACAGATCGAGGTGAACCGGGCCTCGAGCGAGCTTTGTTCGGCACTGAAAGCGGCGCGGTCCCCGAAGTCTGGCAAATCATCAAGGGTCAAACCGTCGAACAAAAACTTAACAAGGATTACGCGCTCACGATCGATGAGGATCTCCAGCAGGCCGTCGTCGATCAATTGAAGGGAAATCACGGCGCGGTTGTCATCTTCAATCCGCAGACAGGCGAAGTACTGGCTATGTACAGCAACCCGTCGTACAGCCTCAAGCAGGTTCAGGACGATCAAACGGCGTGGATGAAGCTCGACAATGACCGGAAAGAACGTCCGCTGCTGAATCGCGCGCTCAACGAATATTACGTGCCCGGGTCGACGTTCAAGACGTTGATGATGTACACGGCGTTTCGCAACGGCATGCAGGACACCAAGTTTTCAACCACTGGCGGATTCTCTCCGCCTGGATGCGGTCGCACGATTACTGACGACAATGGCGGCTGCGAAGCCTGCGGCAATATCGGGATAGATTCAGCTTATGAACATTCGAGCAACATCTATTTCTCTTATCTGGGAACTCAGTTGGGTGGCGTGAAGATTCGAGATACGGCCAAGCTGGTGGGTCTTGGCGCATACGACAGTGTCAGCGGCGAAGGCCAGGGACGCCGCGAACCGGAAATTTGGAACGCCAGCAGCAAGGCAATTCAAAACGCGATTGCTCCGACTGAGTCATGGCTGAAAGCCGGGCCGCATTCAACCCGGTGTGAGTTGATGTATGAAGGCTATGGACAGGGCTACGCGTCACAGATGACGCCGTTTCAAATGGCCATGATGATTTCGGTGGCGGCGAATCTCGATGGCCGCTTGATGAAACCGAAGATTGAAATGGATCGGCCGCCGGAAATGTTTAGTCAGGTGCTGACGCGCGATCAAGCCGATCAGATTCGCCACATCATGAATCTCGTCACGGAAGGCGGCACCGGAACAGGAGCGATGGCCCCGGTTAAGGCCGCGGGAATTCGCAGCGGCGGCAAAACCGGGACTGCGCAGAAAGCCGTTCCCATCATCGATCCGAAAACGGGTGAGCCGATGAAAAAGATCGTGATCGAAAAAGATCCCAAAGGCAAAATCATCGGACAGCATGAAGAGACCGTTTTCGCCGACAAGCTGCGCAGCGATGCGTGGTATCTGAGTTTTGCGCCGCTCGACAAACCTGTGCTGGCGATGGCAGTGCTGCTTGAAGGTCCCGGCCCCGGCATCAGTTTCTACGGCGGCAAGAATGCCGCGCCAATCGCGGCGCAACTGATTTTGAAAGCGAAGGCCCTTGGTTATTTTGGCGGACCACCGGCAGTGGGCAACCAGCCCGCGACGCCGAAATCCGCGCCGACGCCAAGACGAAATAGGTGACTGAATGCCGTTTAGAGCGCGCACTTGTGCCGGTCTAAACAATTGAGGCTTTTTAACTTTGCGCAACCGTTTCTCATCACATGTCGTGATTCTTTTCGCGCTCGTCGCGATTGAAATCACTGGCTACTACGCGATTCACCGGGCGGCGATGATTCGCGGCTACGAGACCTCTGTGATTGGCGCGGCGCGCGATCTGCTCATGTACCTCCCAATCATCGTAATGGCTCTGTGGGTTTCCGCCTTCAAAAAGTTCAAAGGGAACTGGGTGCTTTTTACGACTGCGATTTTGCTTTTTTCAGTCGGGTTGCTGGTCCAATACCGCCTGTACAGCGATCCTGAATACAACGCAAAGAACAAGGCCGCCGCGCGCCAGGAAAAAACCGACACCCTGCGCATGCGCTACATCAATGAAAACTACGACGCGACCAAGCGTCAAATGATGGGGTTGGCGGCCGTCCCTCCGCCGGTTGACCAGGAAGCGCCGGTGAAAGAATCCAGCTACACCCTCGCGAACGCATTAACGTCCAGCTATACGTGGATTCCAGTCTTCTCGTTGATTGCTTTTGCATTGGCGTTTGCGTTTTGCGCGAACGATAGTTTCCTGTCCTGGATTCAACGCAACAGTTTCATCGTCGTGTTGTTGACGTTGATCCCGCTGGGGGTCGCGATCGTAAGTTCGAGCGCCGGCAAAGCGGTCGGGAATACCACGCCGTGGGAACCGGCAAAAGTTCCCTTCCTGCTCGGCTTCGCCGGAATCTTGACCGCGCGCTACAAAGACCTGGCGCGCACTTATTGGGGCATCCCGCGCGCGCGCGATATCGTGCCGCTGGTCGTGATGGCCGCGATTCCCTTCATTCCGTTCTTTGCGCTGAAGGACTTTGGCCAGATGTTGATTTTCAGCGGAGCATACGCGACCCTGTATCTCGTCGCCGTGCGGCGCTGGCCGCAACTTTTGGTGTTCGTCGGATCGGTCTTCCTGGTAATTTCGATTCTCGTGATTGGGGCGCTGCCACGCGATGTTCAGGAGAAGTTCCCGCTGATTCCTACACTCGCTCGTCCGGTTCAGCATGCGCTGCCGTCGCGCATTCAACAGCGATTTCATCTCTGGCTCGATGGTTTCGATCCACCATCGCCGGAGGAATCGTGGTGGAAGAAAGATTATGACGACGCCCTGGCGAAAGATCCGCGCCTGAAAGAACTTGCTGGACAAAGCGAGGCGATGAAAAAGAGCGTCAACACCGACGTCTGGTTCGATAAACTTGCTTTCCAACCGGCCCAGGCGATCTTTGGTATTGCCTCCGGAAAAACTACGGGGCGCGGCCTGGGCCTGGGTTTTCCTGAAGTCATTCCGATTGCCGATTCAGACTATGTCTATGCGGCAATCGCGGAAGAGATGGGTTTGCTGGGCGGCGCTTTGGTGGTTATCGCGGTGATCATTTTCGTGATTGCCGGGATTCGCACTTCGATTGAAGCGCGTGATATGTTTACCAAGTTAAGCGCTGCCGGTCTTACGGCTTTCATGGGCATTCAGGCATTAGTGAACATCGGCGGAATCACACGCGCATTGCCAATGACCGGAATAACTCTGCCGTTTGTTAGTCACGGCGGCTTTAGCTTAATCACCAGTTTCGCGATGCTGGGTATGCTCATGGCTTTCTCACACCGGAACGCCCAGGATGCGCGGGTTGTTACCAGAATCGCGCGAGAACCTGAAGGCTCTATCGCCCTGGAGGCAGTCGAATGAGCACACCGTCACCCTCAAACAAAATCGAAGTTGGATCGGTCTCGGATAGAGGCCTGAGCGAGAAGCGCCCGCTCAACGAAGACTCTTACCTCGCGGATGTTGAGCGGGGCATCTTCGTCGTTGCTGATGGCGTCGGCGGCGCTGAAGCCGGCGAAGTTGCTTCACAAACCGCGGTCGATGTTCTGGACGACGCCTTTCGCCATAAGGTCAACGACGGCGAAGACGTCGAAGACTTGATGGAACTGGCGATTCAGCGCGCGAACAGCTCGATCCATCAAATGGCCGCCGACAATCCGCGCTTTTCGATGATGGCAACCACGGTCGTCGCGCTGCATATCGAAGGCAATCGTGCGACGATTGGACATGTTGGCGATTCCCGTCTCTATCGTGTGACCCCGGATGGAAATCTGCGTCGCGAAACTGAAGACCATTCGATCGTCGAAGAAGAGGTGCGCGCGGGCCGCATGACGCCCGAGCAGGCTGCGAACCATCCGAGCAAGAACGTGATCAGCCGCGCGTTGGGCGCAGAAAACAGCGTCGAAGCGGACATGAAAACGATCGAAGTCCAGGACGGCAGTGCTTTTCTACTTTGCACTGACGGCATCACGCGACATATTCCCGACAACGAGCTTCGCGAACTGATGACGGGCGACGGTACGCCGGCCCAGCTGTGCGAGGAAATGAAACGCCGGTGTTATCAGCGCGGCGCCGAAGACAACCTGACCGCCGTCATCGTGCAAGTCGGCACGCCCACATTTGCGCGGCACGCGATCGATGACGAACCGACAGTTTCATTCGAGACCCAACCGACTGAAGTTCCGCCGCCACCTCCGGCAGTTGCCGCAGCAGACAACGGAACCCGCCTCACACCGCCATCACGGATTGCGTTTCCTGCGCCGACGCCGGCCGAACAAGCTGCGGCAGCAGCAACCGTCGCGGCCACCAGATCGAAGGGTGGACGTGGGGTCTTGCGCTTCTTCCTCTTTCTTTTATTCCTCGGAGCCGTCGGTGCCGCGTTTTACGCGGGCATGATCTATCAGCGTCAGCAGCACTTCACGATGGCGAACGCCAATGCACAGCCCAGCCCCTCGCCGCTATCGACATTGGCTTCAAAGCGCGCTGCCGTCGATGCCGATCCGAAGAAATGGCTGGCTGACAGCGTGCCGGCGCAACTGACGAAAGAATCGATCGCTAAACCTACTGATTCCAAAGACCCTGAGTTTCTCTATTTGTACGGCCGGGCGTTGATGCTTACCGGAGATCATCGCGGCGCCAGCGATGCGTTTGAACTTGCCCTCGGCAATTTTCGTTCTGATAGTAAGAACGCATTAACGCTGGACGCGGAGACGAGGCTCGCGAATGCCGCGGCGACTTTGAAATTGAATAAGGCATCAGCAAATTCCCAATCGCAACAAACTTCAATGGCTGAAGACAAAGCGATTCGCATTCTCGATGAGACGCTCGGTCTCAAGAGCGAACCCCCTCCTAAATAACATCACTCACCGTCGATGACTGAACTAAAGCTTCTTCAGTGCAGACTCGACAGTCGTTATGACATAGAAGACTGTCTGGGGCGTGGCAGCTATGCGGAGATTTATCTGGCGCGCGACACGGCCGCGACGGACGAGCGTTTTCGCAGCGTCGTCATCAAAGCGCTTAATGTACTGCTTCAGGGTTATCAGGATCCCGAACTCGAAGCCACCCTCATTCAAAACTTTCAAAACGAAGCCGTCGCTCTCGATCGCGTGCGTCATCCGAATATTATCAGCCGCCTCGGCCACGGAACTGCGTTCGATCTCAGCGGCACTGCTTTTCACTATTTGGTGCTGGAATACCTGAGCGGCGGCGATCTCGCCAGGCTTTGTCGTGAGGAAGCATTAACGCTCGAACGGGCACTGAAATACTTGCAGCAGATTTGCGCCGGCCTCGCCTATGCGCATGAATGCGGCGTGATTCATCGTGACATCAAGCCACAGAATCTTTTGCTGACTACAGATCGCGAGACGGTGAAGATCGCCGACTTTGGGGTCGCGCGAATCGAAGCATCCGACGGCGCCATTACGCGCGTCGGCACGAACATTTATGCAGCTCCCGAGCACCACCCGCTGGTCCAGACAGCACAACTCGACATCACCGGCTCGCTAAGCTCTTCATCATTGACGCCGGCGGCTGACATTTATTCTTTGGCAAAGACCGCCTACACAATGATTTGCGGAGTCTCTCCGCGCGCGTTTGCGCATCAGCCAATTACAGAATTGCCCGCGCCAACATCACATCGACCCTGGGCCGGAACTTTGCTGCGCGTTCTGGAACGCGCCACGCAAACACGGCCGGCCGAAAGATATCAAACTGTGCAGGACTTTTGGGATGACCTGAATGACGTGGCGATGCCAGTAACGCAGCCCCTGGCCGACCGGCAAGCGCGCCCGTCCTTCAGCTCAGATCTCAAGGTCGATGAAGTATTGACCATAGCCGCTCCGCCGCGACCACGATTCGAAACCTCGCGTGAGCTAAAGGAGCAAGCGGTTGCTAACGGGGCGCCGCGACCGCGGATCGTTGTCCCGATTCGAGGAGCTCAGCCCGGCGCACTCCTCCCTGAGTTTGCGGCGATCGAGTCGGGACGCGTTAAAGTTCCCATCGCTCAAAACGGTTTGCATGAGCGATCCGCGCCCTCGATTGTCGTTGCCAAATCCCGCCGTCGCGGTCGCGACTTCGTCGTCGGCTTGGCTCTTGTGTTATGTTTCGCTGGTTTGTTGGCGGCAACCGGCGTGTATGTTCGTTCGTTGATCAAGCAACACAGCGCGCAGCAAACCGCGACAACGACTGATACCGGTCGTGAGGCGGTGACAATGACCGACTTGAATTTGCGCGCCGGGCCGAATGGCCAAACTGACAAGATCGGTTTAGCCGAAGCGGGTTCGCGTGTGCAGGTGATAACTATCACCCCTAACAGCAACTGGTGTGAAGTTAAGGTGTTGCAGCATTCGCGGCCAAAAGATGATCCATCATCGGCCGATCGCGGCTGGGTAAATCGAACGTACTTAAAATTTGACTGATCGATATGGAAATTATGAATCATCGATGGCATGAGGCTTTGCCGACATTGCGGCTTCTCTATTTACGATTCACGATTTACTATTCACTCTAAATGGGCCTAATCGAATCAATTCGACGTTGGATCGACGGTGAGAGCACCGACGACATACTTGAAGAGGCGGACGAGCATGCAAAGCCGCGCCGCGTTTGGGAAGAGTTTCTGGTAAAGATTGCGCGCGAAGTCGAAGCCTGCATGCAACGCGAGATGTTCACGCCACCCGGTGGTCCAACCTATATTCCGCGCGAATACATCGTCTATCTCAGCAACGACGACGACAAGGAATGGCAGGGCGACAAACGCCGCGGCCTGGAACAGGGACTATTTCATGTTTTGTCCGAACGCGCGCGTGAGCTGGCTGGATCGGTTCAGTTGCAAACCAAATCATTCGCGATCGAACTGCGCGTCGATGGCACGCTCAACAAAGGCGAGTTCCGCGTGCAACCAGTTTGGGATGAAACCGAAACGGGCCACACGATGGTCACCGCCCGCCCGGCAACGACAAATACGGGCGCGGCCCCCGCGGCCACCAGCACAGAGGCTGACGCTGAACTGGACGATACCGGCGCGGGCAACACTGAAGGCGAAGTTACGATGGTGCGTCCGCGCGTCGTCGATCTGTATTCGGTCGAGCTCTGGCGCGAGGGCGTCAGGCAAACAGTCGTTAAGATCACCAAAGCAGAAATCACGATTGGTCGCGGTTCGCGGACCATCGCAGTCGATCTGCCATTGAAAGGCGATCCGGAAATCAGTCGCGTTCACGCTGCGCTGATGTTCGATGATCAGGGTCGTTATTGGCTGACGCCAAAAGGACGAAACCCAACTTTAATCTCCGGTCGCGAGCTACCGCGCGACCAGCGCACGATCGTGCAGCCGGATGAGAAGATTGGGATTTGCAGTTATACGTTGAGGATTCAGCCGAAGTAGTTCGGGGCAGCAACCCCGGTCTTGCTCAATGGCTCGCCGCAATCGCCGCTCGCGTACCGCCACCACCGTCAAACTCTGAAAGCATCTGACTCAACATCGGACTCAAGCGCTCGACGTTCTCGTAGTTCCTGTTCAGAAGATTCAGCAGGCGGCGTTCTTTACTTCCTTCAATCTCCTTCAAAAACGCGCGGCAGAAAGCACAGACGACTTCAGGATCGAATTGCGTACCCGTGTTGGCGCGAAAGTCCTCGAGCACATCTTCGAGCGCCAGCTTCTTGCGATAAGGCCGATCGGTTGTCATCGCGTCGAACGAATCCGCTAGCGTAACGATCTTCGCGCCCGGGGGAATTTGATCTCCCTTCAAGCCGTCGGGATATCCGTTACCGTCCAGGCGTTCGTGGTGATAGCGGGCCATCAAAGGAATGTCAGCATAGGGATGGCTGATTGGCGCCAGGATCTCGTAACCTGCGAATGGATGGCGATTCATCTCTTTCTGTTCTTTCGCGTTGAAACGGCCGGGCGAGTTTAAGACGGAGAGGTCCACAATCAATTTGCCGATGTCATGCAGATAGCCGGCGATGGTAATGCCTTCCACTTCCTCCTCGGGCCACCCCATTTCGCGCGCGATGACTTCGCTGTATTTGCCGACCCGCACCGAATGGCCCTGGGTGTAACGATCCTTGATATCGATCGCGGCCGCGAACGCCCGCACTGTCTCTTTGTAGATCGTGCGCAGACCTTCATATAGACGCAGGTTCTCAGCAGCCTTGTGTCCAACTTCGGCAAGCAGGCGATGGCTGTGAATGCCGACGCCGATGTGGCGCGACAAAGCAGACAACACCTCTAAATCTTCGTCCGTAAATTTTTCGCCGGTCGCTTTTTCGCCGAGCAGCACCAGACCAATCAATTCCCCACGAACGACGAGCGGCAAGACGAGATCAATTTCAACTGAAGCAAACGCTTCTTTGTGGTCTTCCAGAAATCGTTCAGCCTCTTTGCCGGCATCAGCCAAAGAAATGGAGGAACCGAGAGTCGACAACCGTCGCGCGTGATCAGCTGATAAAGCGAGCGAGCCACCGAGTGTTTCGCCAAGTCCCCGCGCCGCGACAAACCGTAGAGCGCCGGCGTCCCGTTCGTATTCGGCGACCGCGCCGCGGCGAATCGCGAGTGAGCCGAGTAATAAATGAAAGGACGTCCGCAGCATCTCATCAAAGTCGCCGGCGGCCGCGATCTCCTGGCCCAGGTCGGCCAGGGCTGAGAACGTGTGAAGCAATCGTTGAGTGTTTGTATCCATGAATCCTTATCGTGTGTCGTGGGCTTGTTACAGAACCGCATGCGGTAGCAGGCGGGTTATTTGAGATACGGTTGCCGTCCCTCACGGTCGGGCTTCGGAAAGTAATGAAAGCGCTTCGTCTTCGCTGGACACGAGACTAACGTGTCGCGTCAGACCCAACATTTGAAATAATTCTGCCGTATGATTGTTGACGTCGGAAAAAATCAATCGCGCCGTGCTTTTTTCGGCGGCATCGATTACGCCGACGAGAATCGAAACACCAATACTGTTGACGATTTCTGTGTCTCGAAAATTAATAATGAGTGTACGGTGGCCCGATTCAAGCTGGCGCTTGCATTCGCGCTCGATGCGTTCACCGCTTAGCTTATTGAGGTAGTCACTCGCGTAAATGATAGCTGCATCACCAACACACCGTGCCTGAACAGAACTTTCCCGAGTTGCATCTGACATCTTCAGTAAGGCTCCCCTCTTACTGCTGCAGCACAAGTTATTAACTTGTGTCCGGCCGCAAGCTGCCAGCTTGCGCTACACTCACCGAATGTACTTCGTCATCTTCAATTGCGTGCCGTCATCGACGCGTTCAAATTCAACTTCATCCATCAAGGTCTTTATCAATTTCAATCCCCAGCCACGCCGGCTCCCGCCGTTACTCTGGTCAGCGGTGCTCTCACCAGATTGGCCGGCAACCTGCTCCGGCACCACGCCGCGGCTCGCAACAGTAACGACTAATTTATCATCTTCCACAAGAAAGCGCTGATAAATCTTGCGATCCGGGCTCAGGCTGTGCTCGGTTGCGTTGATGCACGCTTCAACGAGTGCGGTCTTGATCTGATTGATTGCCTCCGGTCGTAAGTGCACGCGACGCGCAATCTGCTCGAGTGTGTGCGCCGCGATCAATTCACTGTCGTCGCCCATTGGAATCACCATTTCATACTCATCCGCGGCAGACACCGCAGTCGCTCTCGCGTCGGATTGAATACGCGACGTCAGGAACTCAATCTGGCGATGACTTGACAGAAATGCCTCGCGCTGATTCAAGAATTCACTGGCATTTTCAGAGAAGCCTTCGCGCGCCACGAGCCAAATCCGAGCTCGAGCAAAGCCGTTCTCGCGCGCCAGCGCCGACAATCGATTGCACCATTCTTCCGCTAATTCGCGGCTCGCCTCGAGTTTCGAATCGATCTCAGTCACCAGCCAGACAATCTCGTTTTCGTCCGTGTACTCAGCCGCTTCGAAGCCGTGCGCGATGACACAACGCTCGCTGTCGCATTGAATCGTTGATGAATAAGCCGAACACGTCACGGCGTAAACAATCTGCGGCAGGCGAGTCAGATCAGATTCAGTTTCGAGGCCGCCTTCAATCACGTCCGCGTCTTCACCACGATATGCAGCCGCAAATCGATCGTAGTGAAACAGGCTGGACGGCACGCTCTGACAATTAAAGCGAGAGACTAGTTCCTGCAGGCTCAGCGCCGCTTCGCGTCGGTATTTGCGCGCCATTGTTTGCGGCGCGCGCTTCAAGGTGTCCAGCAGAGTCGTGGCGACAATCCTGGCGCGCGGTTCGGCGGCGACTTCGATTGCATAATGCACGCGCAAGTAATCCAGCCATGCGTTTGACTCAGCGTTCACCTCAATAAGGGCGCCGCTTGAATTAACCAATTCCCAGCTGTGCAGCGCATCGATGACGCGTTCGAACTCAGGCGCCGCCAGGCCCAGCCTTTTCTTCCACGCCCAGAGCGAAGACTTATGTGTTTCACTCAACGACGATTCATACAAAAGACGTAAAAGCGTGCGCCTGGTTTGAGCGCCGGCAGCGACCAGATCAACAATTCGATCGAAGTATCGCTTGAGCCGTCCGCCCATCAAATCGTCAACATACAATCGCTGACAAGCGAGAAAGCTGGTGAGATCGATTTGTTTTTCGCGCGCCGATTGAAGCAATTCCGCGATTAGCGCCGGGCTCCGGTTGAGCTGCTGCACCACCAGATCGCGCGTCGGCTCATTCATTTCGATTCCATGCCGTCGCGCCAGGACGTCGACGACCCGCCGGGCGCTGTCGTCATTCAGTCTGTCGATGGGGATTATTGAGTTCGTGTCATGCGCGCCATTATCAAGGCCATGAATCAACTCGGTCATTTGGCGCCGCAAACCCGCGACAGCCATCGGAATCTGTGAATGCCCAATCGCCGAAACGAGCCTGTGCGCCAGCAGCACATCGTCGCGAAAGGGTCGCAGCGTTAGGCAATCGATTAGGGGGAAGACCCCGCGACCCTCGCTTTTAAAACGGTGCGGCAAGCCAAAACAAAAAGTGATCAAGTTCTCGCTTGAACCTTGTTCACGCTCAAAAGCCTCGATCAGACTATTGATGAGTTCGTAATCGCTCGGCAAAGCCAACTCGAGCAGGTCGTGAAAAGTCAGCGGAACCTGGCACAGCGACGGGTCGACGCGGCGATACGCGACGTATTGCTGCAAAAAAGTTTGAAAGAAACGCCTGCCGACGTCGAGCGTCGTTGCTTCGCCACGACGGAAGGCAAAATGAAAAGGAAATGGATCACCGCGGCGGCCGAACAGATGATCGTAGCTCTGCCGCAGGAGTTCAGATGCGCCGGCGTCCGGCGCCGCGGGCAAAGCCAGCAGGCGCGCGTCCGTCAGCGGCGAAGCCTGTTGCACAATCTGGCGCAGCTCGGCCTCGCGGCCGAGGAATTCATCGCGATTGACGCGAGCGAGAATGCGCGACTGGACCATTATTGCTCTTGCGAATCGGCCGGTGCGGGCCGGCCTGTCCCCTGAAGCGGATGATAAGCATAGGCGCGATTCTTGCCGTGACCCTTGGCGTGATAGAGCGCGCGATCAGCGGCGCGGACAATGGCTTCCGCAGAATTCAATGAAGGTGAAAGAACAGAGAGACCGATGCTCGCCGTCACCATTCCCAGAGGCTGCGTCGCCCCGTGCGGAAATTTCGTCATCATAATTTTGCGCCTGATACGATCAGCAATCACACCTGCCTCTTCAAGCGTCGTTTGCGGTAACAGAATGGAAAACTCCTCGCCGCCATAGCGCGATGCGACGTCGACTTTTCGCAACGCGGCGTGCAGACACTGAGAAATAATCTCCAACGCCCGATCACCGGCCTGGTGTCCATTGAAATCGTTGTAGAGCTTGAAATCGTCTATGTCGATCATCATAAAGCTGAGCGGATAATCGTAGCGCTTCGATCGGCTCAACTCTTCCGCGAGCCGCGCTTCGAGATACCGGCGATTGTGCAACCCCGTCAACGGATCCGTAATTGACATTAACTGAAATTGATTTGCTCGCTGCTGCCACTGCGCCCGTTCGAGAGCAAGCGCAATTTGCGGCGCCAGCAGATCAATTACACTCAAGTCGTGCAGGTCATAGGCGCCGCCGCCAATCTTGTCAGCGAGATTCAAGACGCCAAATCGTCGTTGGCCGATAGCAATCGGATAGCTGATGAACGAGTTTGTTTTGTAGCGCCGCTCGGGGTTGCTCAATTGGCCCATTTCTTCGACTGTCGCGACCAGTGGCCGGTTCTCTCGCAAAACTGCGCCGGCGATTCCCTGCCCCATGGCGATTGGCGCGACGTCTGCAACGGCCGTCGGGATTCCGCGCGAAGCCTTCATCGTTAAGTGATTTGCGGACTCGTCAAACAAGAGCAGCGAGCTGCGCTCGGCATGCAATAGGTCCGCAGATCGGGCCACAATCGATTGATACGTCTGCGCCGGATCACTCGCATCTATCTGTTCGGCGAACCTGCGAATTGAGTCGGCGAGAGAGCTGGGTTCATCGATTTCCGCCCCGGCTGGTTCAGTTGATGCAACCGCATGGTCTGGTTCGTCTTGAGGCGAGTCAGTTTTCGCGGCCAGTTGCTCACCCAGGTCTTCCGTCGTCGTCTTCGCAGAAGCTGTTTCTATGTTGCGCTGCGAGGGTGCAGGTTTGAACTTGCTCACCGCGGCACTAACGCGGAGGGCGGCATGATCAAGATCCGCTTCGTCGGCGAAGATCACATTGCGAAAGAGTTCATCGGAAAATAAATCCTGAAGATGGCCCGATCGAAATCGCTCCGCCAGTTCGCGATAGTCAGCGCCGCGCACGAATGCGCGTCCGCCAATAACCGCCAGCTTTTCGTCTGTTTCAATCTCAAGGGGCATCGCAAAGCAATGCAGACCCGCGTGACAACGGTAGTGAGTAATCGTGTTCGCTGCCATCGCACGTGCGTGGGCCTCGCCGCAATACGGATCGCAAAGCTTCACGTGCTCAGGAGAAGATTGTAGTGCTGCACAGATCGAATTGTTGTTCGTGACGGCCAGCGCGGGAGGTTGATAACCGTTCACCAGCAGGAGGGAAATTCCCGAGGCTTCCGCAATCTCGCGCTGAATCTCAGCCCAACCGGCCGGGGTTCCTTCGGGCGACTGCTGAGAGACTATCGTATTAGTCCTGGTCACTCGCGCTTTCGAATTCGAACGCTTCATAGACTCGGGGGTAAACGGAAGCAATCAACTCGAAGGCGAGTATAGGTGCGCTCCGTACGTCGATCCAACCGTTACGAGCGCGCGAAGACGGCCACAAGAGTCGCGCTTCCGAGCTCTCAGATATTCATGTCACATTGTGCGTAAACGACTAATAGGCTGAGGTTTTCACGTCTAAGGTGTCGCGGATGCGGCCCTGAGCCCGGGCGCTGCGCCGGGAGCTACGCGTTCGATGTCAGGCTGTTCGGGGCTGATGCGAATGCAGGCCGCAAAATGTTTTGGTTTTATCTCGATGAGCTGGGGCTCGACTTCCGCACAGGCTGCAATCGCATAGGGACAGCGCGTGCGAAAGCGACAGCCGCTCGGGGGATTAATGGGCGAAGGCACGTCGCCCTGCAAGACAATCCGCCGGCGCGTGGATTCGATTTTTGGATCGGCAACTGGGACCGCTGAGATCAACGCCCTTGTGTAAGGCATCAACGGATCTGCATAAACGGCGCGCGCCTCTGCCAGCTCCACAATCTTCCCTAGGTACATGACGGCCGCTCGATCGGAAACATGTCGCACCGCCCGCAGATCGTGCGAGATGAATAAGTACGTAAGGTTCTTTTGTACGCGTAATCGATCCAGCAGATTCATGATCTGGGCCTGAATCGAAACATCAAGCGCGGATATCGGCTCGTCACAAACGATGAACTCGGGATCGACAGCCAATGCTCGCGCAATTCCGATTCGCTGACGTTGCCCACCTGAAAACTCATGCGGGTAACGCTTCATCAAACGCGGACTTAGGCCAACCATTTCCATTAATTCGTTAACTCGTTGTCGCTTAGCCTGGCCTGTCGCCAGATGAAATGTGTCGAGTGGCTCTCCGATAATCTGGCTAACAGTCATGCGCGGATTCAGCGATGCATACGGGTCTTGAAAGATTACCTGCAGATGCCGGCGATGCGCGCGCATTTCGCGGGGCCGCAGTCGGGCCAGGTCCTGATCGCGGAAAAGTATTTGCCCCGCGGTTGGTTCGACAAGCCTGAGAATGGCGCGACCCAGAGTTGTTTTCCCACAGCCTGACTCGCCCACCAGACCCATCGTCTCGCCGGGTTGAATGTCGAGACTCACACCATCAACCGCTTTCACGATTCGGTTTGAGCGAGCGAAAAACCCCGCGCCGCCGGCCGGAAAGTGGACCTCTAAGTCCCTGATCGAAATCAATGCTTTGCTGTTAGTCGTCATTAACTAACCGCCGTTTCAGCGTAAACCTCAGCAGCGAAATGACAGAGCGAGTGATGATCGCGAGTCAGCTCCACGAAAGGCGGAAATTCACGCGTGCAAATCTCCGCGGCGCGTTCACAACGAGGCGCAAACGGACAACCCGCGGGCAGACGCGCGAGATCAGGCGGCTGTCCCGGAATCTGATAGAGCTTGCCATGTTCCGCCATTGGATCGGGAACCGAACGAAGCAAGCCTCGCGTGTAGGGATTGCCGGGCTGCTGAAAAAGTTCAGCGGTTGGCGCTTGCTCGAAAATCTTTCCGGCGTACATCACGATAACGTGATCGGTCATTCCCGCGACGACCCCGAGATCATGTGTAATCAGGACCACGCTGGCTCCGGTTTCCGCTTTCAGACGCTTTATCAGCTCAAGGATTTGCGCTTGAATCGTGACATCCAAAGCAGTAGTTGGCTCATCCGCAATTAATAGCTCCGGCTGGCATGACAAGGCCATAGCGATCATGACGCGTTGGCGCATGCCGCCTGAGAATTCGTGTGGATAACTGTCAACGCGGTCCGCAGCGTCAGGGATGCCAACCTGCTCAAGCATCTTGATGGCGTGTGCGCGCGCCTGCTCTTTGGTGTGACCCAGATGTAATTGGGTCACTTCCATCAATTGCCTGGACACCCGCATGAACGGATTGAGAGAAGTCATCGGGTCCTGAAAGATCATTGCCAGGCGCTTGCCGCGCAGCTCGCGAATCTCGCGAGCCGAGAGTTTCAAGAGGTCGCGTCCGTGAAAAAGGACTGAGCCTGAGACGATCTTTCCCGGCGGATCGGGAATCAACCTCATCAGCGAAAGATTAGCGACGGATTTTCCCGAGCCTGACTCGCCCACAATACCGAGCGTCTCGCCTTGCTTCACTTCGAAACTGATCCCGTCCACAGCCTTCACCGTACCATCTTCAGTTTCGAAGTAGGTGCAGAGGTTGGTAACCGTCAGGAGTGATCCGTTTGTATTTGTATTGGTCATTCTTGAGTCATGATCCCATCCGCTCACGCGGATGGTACTGACCTCATCGCTCTCTTACCGCTTACTTCTTCCTCATCTGCGGATCCAAAGCGTCGCGCAATCCATCGCCGACAAAATTCAACGAGAAAAGCATTAGCGCCATCGTTACTGCCGGAAAGATCATCTGCCATGGATAGACGGCGAGGTTTTGCGCCCCTTCCGCGGCAAGGCTGCCCCACGAAACACGTGGCGGCCGCACGCCCAGACCGAGGAATGAAAGAAATGCTTCACTCAAAATTACCGTGGGAATCGTCAACGTCGCATAGACGATCACCGGTCCGAGCGCATTCGGAACCAAATGACGAAAGATGATTTTTGGAGTCGAGACTCCAGTGGCCCGCGCGGCCAGGACAAATTCCTGATTCTTAAGCGACATCACCTGGCCACGAACAATACGTGCCATCGTTAGCCAGGACACCGCGCCTAAAGCAATAAATAATTCCGCCAACTGGCCGGTCGGAGTTTTTGCGGGCAGCAAAGCCAGCAGCACGATGACGACAATGACGTAAGGGAGCGAGTAGAGCACATCGACAATTCGCATCATCAGATCGTCGAGCCGCCCGCCGATATATCCGGCTATGGCGCCGTACGAGACGCCGATCAAGAGCGACACCAGCGTCGCAATCAGCGCCACCATTAGCGAGATCTGTCCGCCCGACAGGACTCTCGCCATAATGTCGCGGCCCGCGTTGTCCGTGCCCATTGGATGGACCCAGGAAAACCGGCCATCCGGTCCGTGAAACGGCGCGAACGATTTCGTTAGTGATCCGTCCCTGGGAATGAAATCATAGCTGTATCCAGTGCTGCGCTTAATCAACGTTGGCCCAACAAATGAAGCCAGCGCGACAATGACTACGGCGAACATGCCGAAGACCGCCAGCTTGTTCTTGAGTAAACGTCGCCACGCGTCGCGCCAAAGTGATGTGCCGGCGATAATCTCGCCACTAATCACTGCGCGCGCTTCTTCGTCGGCGAAAGCGAACTCAGGAGGAGTCTGAATGAGGGGTGCCTCAGCGACGGTCTCACCGGACGAAACCTTCTGCTCATCCTGCACTCGATTTGAGTTTCTTTCGTCGTTCATTTTCACATTAATGGCAACTGTTTGAGCGCGCTAGGTGTATCTGATTCGCGGATCAAGAAATCCATAAGCAATGTCTACGAGTAAGTTGAAGACGAGCACGGCAATCGCTATGAAGGCGACGATGCCGATGATCAGCGGCTCATCGCGATTGAAGCATGCATTGATAAAGTAGTTCCCCAATCCCGGCAGCGCGAAAACTTTCTCGACCACGACCGTTCCCGTAATCAAGAACGCCAGGGCGGGGCCCGAAAAAGAAACGACCGGCAACAATCCCCCGCGCAACCCATGACGAATTACCACTTGAGTTTCACTTAAACCCTTGGCGCGCGCCGTGCGAATGTAATCTGAGCGCATCACTTCTAACATTCCCGACCGGGTCAGTCGCGCGATGTACGCAATGTAGATTGCCGAGAGCGTGACTGCGGGCAGGACCAAACTTCGGCTTGGGAAACCGTCCCAAAGAGCAGGCGGAAACCAGAAGAGCGTTAATGAAAACAGTAACACCAACAAAGGCCCTAAGATGAAGTTGGGAACTGAGATCCCCAGCATTGATAAAGACATGCTCGCATAGTCGATCCAGGAGTTCTGCCGCAACGCTGACAGTGTTCCGGTGGTGAGGCCGACAATCAGGGCCAACAGATAAGCGCTGAGGCCGAGCGCGGCCGACACCGGCAAGCCGCGAAGCAGAATCTGACTAACCGATTGGCCTTCGTATTTGAGTGAATTGCCAAAATCAAAACGCGCAACGTTCTTTAAGACCTTTCCGTATTGAACGTACCAGGGCTGATCCAGGCCATATTTCTCGCGCAAGTTCTTTTCGACCGCAGGCGCGAGTTTCTTCTCGCCGGTGTAAAAATTTCCCGGAGCCAGCCGCACCAGCGCCCACGTCAGCGAGATGACGATGAAGATCATCGGCACGATGATGATGATGCGGCGGATGATGAATCGAAGCATTGGGGTCAGAACCGCCTGCGGTAGCGGGCGGTTGAGCTATGCAAATTAGAGACGATAGACGTTAAGCTAACCGCCCGCTACCGCAGGCGGTTCTGACTTCATATCCGGCATTCCGTAGTCCCACTTCGCCGGATCACGTTCGATGTAAACCCACTTCCACGGAATTAGCGTTGCGGGATTCGGATACAATCCTTTTACATAAGGCTTCTTCAACAATCGGGTAGTGCCATTTACGGTCGGCAGGACCGGTTGAGCGTCAAGCAGAATCTGTTCGGCCTGGGCCAGTAACACATAACGCTGCTGGGGATCGATTGTCCGGTTCGCTTGATCGAGCAGTTCGACGTATTTCGGATCCCACCAACCGGTGCCATTGTTTCCGGACGCAGTATAGAAGAGCGACAGAAACGTGTAAGGATCCATGTAATCGGCCCCCCATCCGGTGCGCGAGACACCTTTATATTCGAGCTGTTTCTGCGCTTTAAAAAAAGTCTTCGCTTCCATGACCCGAATCGAAATCCACACGCCGAGATTCTGCTTCCACTGAGCCTGCATGAACTCGGAATAAGGAATGTTGCTGCCATCCGGGTTCGTAAGCATTTCAATGTCGGTAGCCTCCAACTTCTTTGGATCGAAATTCCCGGCCGCATCAGCATAACCAGCTTCGGCGAGTAATCGCTTTGCGCGGTTGGGATCAAACGCATCTCCTTTTGGTTGCGGATAGCCCGGAAAAATTCCTAACGGCGTCATGGAGGTCAAAGGCTGGACGTGACGCCAATCGGCGAGCGCCTTTTTGTCGATCGACATGTTGAGGGCCTTGCGCACCCGCACGTCCTTTGTCGGCCCGGTAGTCGTATTGAAGTTATAGAAGTCGATCGCTGCCTCCGGAGCGTCCATGAAATCCTTCAATGGAGCAACTGTATCCAGCCATGCGGCCGGGACTGTATGGTTGTACATAGCCTCGAGTTCGCCGGCTTTGTAGAGATTCAGCATCGTGGTGTTGTCAGCGAGCATCAGGAAGACGATCTTGTCGAGCCTCACATTTGCGGCGTCCCAATACATGGGATCTCGCCTTACGATCAGCCGGTCATAGTGCTTCCAGCTCTCCAGGGTAAATGGACCGCTGGTTACAATATTCGCGGCGTCGGTCCATGCAGGTCCGAATTTTTCAATCGTCTTCTGATGCAGCGCCCGGAAAAATTGATGAGGCATCATGCTGATGAAGTAAGGGGCCGGCTTCACCAGACACAGACGCAGCGTATAGTCATCGACCGCTTCGACACCCACGTCGCCGGCCGCCACCGGAACAAATTGCTTTCCGGCTACAGCGGCCTTCAACCTGGGATTTGATTCGAGCGCCGCAGTGCGATCCTTCTCCTTCGACGGCAGGACAACTCGCACCGGTGCATGCATTAGATGATGAAACGCAGAGTCGGCGGCGAGCTGCGCGTTCGCTGGATATTCAGCAGCAACGGATTCAATCGCCTGGGAGCTCAACGGCTCAGGACTCTCAGAGGCTTTTTCGTAATCTCTCTCCAGCAAGTAGGTCTTGCTGTTTGGATCAAACACGAAGACGCCGCCTTCATTGAAAGCTTCCGCATACTTGATCGGATACGCCATCGAGGCGTAGCTCGCGGCAAGCGCCGGGGTCAGCCCGCGCCGAATGGTATAAGCAAAATCGCGCGCTGTGATCGGATCGCCATTCGAAAATCGTCCATCGTGGCGCAAATAAAAAGTAACTTCCGACCAATCTTTGTTTACTTCCCAGTGCTCAGCCAGGGCGGGAACCGGCTGGCTCGTCTTTGGATCGTATTCGGCCAGCCCTTCATACAGGGAGAGGCAAATGCGCGCTTCATTTTGGCCGTTGGGGATTTGCGGATCGATTGATTCCGGCTCAGAGCCGGACACATAGCGAAGAACGTTGTCGCGGGGCGGATCAGTCTTGCCGAAAAAGCCGTTGTTGCTTGCTGAAGCTGAGCAGCCCGCAGCGATAAGACACGCGAGTAGAACAATCGAATATGGTGCGATTCGCGAGCTCGAGTAAGACATGTTCACTCTATTTGCGATCGTCGAGCGTGAACGTTAACACGAGAGCAACGATGCATCAATAACTACTTATTTGCGGTAGTGTCCTGATAGTCTGTCGGTGCATTAGCCCGACTGTGAGGGAGGGCTCAGTTGCGATTCGGGCCGGAGCCCTCCCTCACGGTTGGGCTAGTGCCACAAGCGATGGCTTTGAGCTTTTCGTAAACGGCCACCACCTGTCTGCGCGTCTCTGCAAAGCCCTCGGACGTGTCGATCAGATAATCGGCATATTTCATTTTCTCGGCCTGTGGCATTTGCGCCGCGATGCGTTGTGCTGCTGCCTCGCGCGAAAGGTTATCGCGCGACATCAAGCGGCCTAACTGAATTTCCGGACGGCAATGCACGACGATCAACTTATCGAGGCGGCGATAGCCACCAGACTCGATCATCAAAGCAGCGTCAATTACCACGATGCCGGTTGGATCCTTTGATTCGATTTCCCGGACCTGATCGTCCTGAGCGGCGATGATGAGCGGGTGGAGTATCGAATTGAGCTGTGCGCGTCTCTCTTCGTTCGAAAAAACAATCGAACCCAACTTCGCCCGATCGAGCGCGCCGTCTTCACTTAAGATTTCATTTCCGAACGCTGTCGCTACTAATTTCAGCCCAGTACTTTCAGGAGCAACCACATCCCGCGCAATCGTGTCCGCATCAATCGCGTGGCAACCAAGCTCCGCCAGCGTGCGCAAGACGAAAGACTTGCCGACCGCAATCGAACCGGTGAGACCGACCTTGAGCATTATTCAGGTTTCCTCTCCCTTTGGGAGAGGGTCAGGGTGAGGGCTTAGCGACGAGCGCCCTTTTCTTCATAACGTGGTCGCGAGGCGAATGACTTCTTTCGTTGCCTTTTTCGCCAGGCCCTCATGCCCGGCTCTTCTCCCAAGGGAGAAGGGTGAAACTACACCCCCCGCCGCCACTTCGCCGCTCGCAGGGTGTTCTTCATCAACATCGCAACCGTCAGTAATCCAACTCCGCCAGGCACCGGCGTTCTTTTTCCCGCGACGCGATCGGCCTCGGCAGGATGAACGTCGCCAACCAGGGTATAGCCGCGCTTTTCGATCGCCTCGATGCGCTTCTCTGACTCCTCACCAAACAACGCCTGGGCCTCGTCCTTGTCAGTAACTTTGTTCACGCCGACATCAATCACGGTAGCGCCGGGTTTGATGTAGTCAGCCCGAATGAAAGCCGGACGGCCGATGGCCGCGATCAGAATATCTGCCTGATGAGTTACGTTCGGAAGATTCTTCGTCTGCGAATGACAGATGGTCACGGTCGCGTTCCGCTGCAACAAAAGACTTGCGATCGGGCGTCCTACAATCTGACTTCGACCAACTACGCAGGCATTCGCGCCGGCGATCTCAATCTGATTTCGATCCAACAACTCGATTATTCCCGCTGGAGTGCAGGGCACAAATCGCGGGCGGCCCATTGCCAGAAGACCTACGTTGGTCGGATGAAAAGCATCAACATCTTTGGCCGGATCGATCGCTTCGATGATTAAAGCATCATCAATCTGTTTCGGGAGCGGTAACTGGACCAGGATTCCGTCCACCTCATTATTTCGATTCAACGCGGCAACAACCGAAAGCAACTCGTCGGTGGTAGTCGACGCCGGCATCGGGAGATGTTGGGAGGCAATCCCAACTTCTTCACACGCGCGAATTTTGTTGCGCACATAAACGGCGGAAGCCGCATCATCTCCGACCAAGACTGCGGCCAGGCGCGGCGTCACACCGTGTTTGCTCTGCAGTGCAGTTACTTCTGCGGCGACTTCACTCTTGATTTGGGCGGCGGCAGCTCGACCGTCGAGTATTTCTGCTCGGTGAGTTTCCGTGGCGATCATCGCGCCAATCGTAACATAGAAATCATCAGGTGAAATTGAAGGCTGAACTTCAGTAATGCCTTGATTTGAATTTCTCTGCGCCCCCTCTGCGCACTCCGCGCCTCTGCGGTGAGCTAATTTACGGAAAGAATCACCGCAGAGACGCGGAGGACACCGAGATTACGCAGAGAGGAAACCCAATTCGGTCAGCACCTGAACTTGCGAATGAAAACCTGAAGCAACTAAGCTGTAGTTCTAGATAGTTCGGCACATGCACACCGCTTTCATCAAATGACACGACGCCACAAACTATTTCTTCTAATCACCGCAGTAATTCTTTTGCTAACGATCGGCTGCCGTCCGCGCCGTTCCGCAAATGAAAAACGTTATCCGCTGAAAGGCAAAGTGGTCGCGGTTGATAAAACCGATCGCACGGCGACCATTTCTCACCAGGACATTCCGGGTTACATGCCCGGGATGACGATGCCCTTCAAGATTAAGAACGACGCTGATCTCGAAATGCTCAAGCCCGGCGATGAGGTCACCGCGACCCTGGTAGTCGATGATCTTTCTTCGTGGATTGAAATAACGGCAATCGTTGAAGGCGGCTCGCCGCTGACGCCGACCGCGGTCGTACCGGGCGAGCCAAAACCCGGCGATGAGATTCCTGACTTTCAGCTGGTGAATCAGGATGGTAAGCGCATCCACTTGTCACAATACAAAGGAAAAGCGATAGCGCTTACGTTCGTCTACACGCGTTGTCCGCAACCCGATCAATGCACGCTGATGAGCACAAATTTCGCGGCCATCGATCGACAGTTACAGGCCCAGCCGGATCTTTCCGCCAAGACGCATTTGCTGACAATAAGTTTCGATCCGGACTATGACACGCCCAGGGTCATGCGCAGTTATGGCGCATCGCACACCGGCCGTTTTTCAGATGAAACATTTCAACACTGGGAGTTTCTCACCGGCTCGCAGGACGAAGTGAAAGGCATCGCACAGTTTTTCGGCATGCGTTATTTTCACGACACTGAATCCGCGGAGGAGCAGGTGATTCATTCGCTGCGCACGGCGGTGATCGGTCCTGACGGCAAGCTCGTAAAGTTGTATCGCGGAAATGAGTGGAAGCCCGAACAAATCACAGCCGATCTTCAGACTCTCGCAACACCGAAAAATTAATCGACAGGATTTACAGGACACACAGGA
>Ga0193730_1000025_pt1 | contig 57427 bp, 58 predicted proteins | sample U1a1metaG_FD_144919 | JGI IMG/M metagenome (GOLD analysis project Ga0193730, IMG submission 144919) | Soil microbial communities from a riparian zone of the East river system, Colorado, United States - U1a1 | ecosystem: Environmental > Terrestrial > Soil > Riparian zone | place: USA: East River...
TGCTTTGCCTGTCATTCTTCGTGGATGACGAGCTGTTTTGGTTGTCACTTATCCATGCAGGCGAATAGTAAGATGCCGAACCGTCATAACGAAGGCGGCGATACGCGCAACTTCACGACGTACAACTATCAAGTCCTGCGCGACGATGTGTTCATGCTGGGCCGCGACGGAACGGTGACCGGCAATCGGGTGGCGCCGGTGCGTTCATCAAGCGCGGTTTTGGTTAGCTCTCAAAATCAGAATCGCGAGTGGATCTATTCACAGCAACAGACAATTTCCGCGGAAGGTTTTTCAGGCCAGACTTTCAACACACACGTGCCGCATACGGTGCGCGCGACGGAAACGAAAACGTGCACTGATTGCCACGTTTCAAAGAACAACGACAACAACGCCTGGATGGCCCAATTGCTTTTACAGGGGACCAACTTCGTCAACTTCATGGGCCGTTATGTTTACGTTGCGTCCGGCGATGCGCTTGAGGCGGTGGTTGCGACTGAACGCACAGAGCCGCAGGCCGTCATTGGCAGCACGCTCCAAAAGATCACTTACCCGAGCAACTATCAGAATTTTGTGAACGATGGGCGGGAGTTGCGCGAAGCATACGAGCACAAGGCCAATCCGCGCGCGCTGCAGGTGCAATTGCGCGGCGAGTACGCCTACGTGGCAGCGGGCGAAGGCGGCTTGCGAGTCTACGACGTGGCGCAGATCGATCAGAAGGGATTTTCTGAACGCATCACGACAGCTCCAGTGTCGCGGTTTGGACAGAAGTTTTATTTGAAGACGAAATACGCATCGGCAGTTGCCGCACCTTCGACGCTCGCGGTCGATCCGGCGCGTTGGCGAATGACGAATGACGGCAAAATGGTTGATCCGGAGACCGCGCGACAGTTGGGAATGGACAAACTAATCAACGAAGAGCAGCCGATTCATCCGCTGTACGCGTATCTCTACGTGGTTGATAAGTTTGAAGGATTGATCGTCGTCAATGCCGCGACATTGCTTGATGGTGATCCGCTAAATAATTATTTGAAGCGGCAACTTGACGAAACGAAATATCCAAACGGCGCATTCAATCCGGACGGCGCGCTCGCCGGCGCCAACAACATCACGATCGCCGGAACGAATGCCTACATCACAACGGATCGAGAATTGGTTATTGTGAGCATCGACGATCCGCTCAATCCAAAAATCTTAAGTCACATCTCGTTCAACCATCCGCGTTCGATCGCTATTCAGTTTCGTTACGGTTTTGTTGTTGATGATGACGGCTTGAAAGTAATTGACGTCACAACTCCGCAGACCCCACAAATAATCAACGGCGCGACAGTTCGGTTCCAGGATGCGCGCGATGTTTACCTGGCGCGAACTTATGCCTACGTCGCTGACGGCAAAGATGGCGTGGCAATTGTTAATGTGAAGCAGCCGGATCGACCGCACCTCGATCACATTTACAATGCTGAGGGAAAACTAAACGACACGCGGCAGGTAAAAATCGCGATGACGAATGCGAGTCTGTTCGCCTACGTAGCTGATGGGAAGAACGGCCTGCGCGTGCTGCAATTGACTTCACCAGAAACGATGCCGACGTACGCGGGCTTCAGTCCGCGACCAGCGCCGCAACTCATTGCGACCTTCAAAACGAAAGGCGAGGCCCTGGCGGTTTCAAGGCCACTTGATCGCGACCGGGCAACGGACGAAAGCGGAAACCAGATCGCCGTCTTTGGCCGCCGCGGGGCGCGCCCTTTCACCTTTGAGGAAATGCAGCGGATGTTGCGCACGCGTGATGGCAAGGGCGATTACTTTACTGTCACCGATGAACCCTCGAATGCGTCGCGGAGCTTTGCGAGCACTGGCCGATCTAGTTCGAGAGTTTTGACTAGCTTGTTATTGGGAGTGTTGCTTTCAGTCACGGGTTACTGTGGTGCAAGAAGGCTGAGACGAAAGAATGCTGCGTAAGCGGTCGTTGGGTTAATTTGTTGAGCTGACTCGGGGTCCTGGCCCGCCCGCTAAGACATCGGTGTTCTGCTGTTGTAAGACATATTCGCAAACGTTCGCTTTTCAATTGAAAGATTGCGTGATTTGTTTCCCGTTGAGAAATGCTATTGCAAAATCTTTCGCCCGCCGTTAGATTGACGATACAGACAGAAACCATTTGGAGGTAGGAGCAAGTGCCGACCGGAACATGTCCCGAGTGTGAAGCAGATGTCCACGTTGATACCGACGCCGACAAAGGTGAGACGGTTGACTGCGAAGAGTGCGGAGTGCACCTGGAGGTCGTCGGTCTCGATCCCGTGGAGTTGGATATCGTTGAAGAAGAGGATTTAGACGACGACGATGATGACGATGAATTCTGAAGAACAGAAGGCAGTAAGCAGATTGCAGTAGGCCGAGAAGACCAACCTGCTGCAGCCTGCCTACTGCTTCCTGCCGTCTGCCTTCTGGCTCTGGTATCCACTCCTGCTCTGGCGCAACGTCAAACCCGCCGGACCTTCAATCCGAATCGTGTGCAGCTTGCCGTCGCGCCGGTTCTCAACCGGCGGATAGAATCCAATCGCATAAGCCGAAGCCACGTCTTCGGCGATTGCGCGAAACAGCGGTCCCAGATCGTTCTGGTCCGCGTAAACGCTGCGGCCACCAGTTTTCTCAACTAATCCACTTACATCCAGCGGCGTTGGCAGCGGCATCATCTTCGTCGAAGCCAGCACACGCGTGTAGGAAGGCATGGTAACGACGTACACGCTGGTGTCGGCAGCGTTCGCCCGTTCGATGACGGTTTCAGGTGAAACCACGTCGCCGACCGGAAAGCCATCTGTGATCACGACCACGGCGCGTTTGACCATTTGATGTTGTTTCGTCAGCGGCGCATGACGCGCCAGCATCCGTACCGCGTCATCGACTGCGTCGTAAGCATGCGTCGACATTCCGTTAGGTTCGTGTGAAAGGCGCTCGAAGGCGCGATCGAGTTTTTCGCGATCACTGGTGAGCGATTGCAGTGTCTTTACGTGCATGCCGAAAGTCATCAACGCGAACACTGCCGGATGTTCGGCCAAACGACGAGAGAATTCGCGCATTGCGTCGCTCACCCGATCGACTTCTTCCGGCGTCATGCTGCCTGAGAGGTCAATCGCGAAGACGATCGCCACCGGGCGCGGCGCGCCTTCGATCTGCTCGATATTGAATGAAGCGATCGGGCGCTCAATCCCATCTTCGTAGAGTTTGAAGTCTTCTTTTTTCAGATTGCGCACCAGCCGTCCCTTGGCGTCGGTGGCGACCACGTCAAGCGGCACCAGATCGGTGTCAACTTTAATGACGTCCTGTGCCTGTGATTCTTCCGGCAGCGCGCGGCGCGGACGCTCCTGGGTCGATGGATTGGTTTGGCCTGATGCCGAAATGGATGCAAATAGGACTAATGAAAGCGTCAATATGTGAAGAGAAAACCCAGAACGCGATCTGCGAGAATCAGGTACCAATGACATAAAGATTGAGGGGATTATACGCTGGCGATAATCGCTGCGCTATCGCTCCTGGACATTATGCGGGCAACGCAATGCTGGTGATCGCGCCTCCTAAACTCCGTCAGGAGTGGAATATTTATAGAAAAGAATTCTCATTAAGAGCTACTCCGCGATTGAGCGAGCTTCTCGCTCAATCGCGGAGACATAAGTGAGTGGAGAATCGATACTACAAATAATTCGCGACTAACGGCGCTTCGGCCTCGTAAGGATTTCTTAATTGCCCCTGGACGCTCGCCGCGCGCGGCACTTCATGATAAAAGTTTATCGACGAGGAACTATGACGCTCACCAAATCATCTCTTACCGCAGCCGTCCTGCTTCTGTTTTCATTTTCCTGCTTCGCTCAGGACAAGACAACCGGCACGATCAAAGGCAAAGTGCGCGTCGAACGGGGTTCGCCGTCAGGCGTCGCAGTCATCTTGCTCGAGGGCGATCGCGAAGTCTCGCGCGCGCTGACTGACAAGCGAGGAGAGTTTGTGATGTCGCGAGTCAGGCCCGGGACTTACAGTGTGAAGTTTCGCAAAGCGGGCCTAAGCGTCGGCACGGTCGACGACGTGACAGTGAGGGCCGGACAAACGCGGCCGCTGGGGGATCGTCTGTATTTGACGGTTGACGAAGGCTCGATCGCATTTATTCGCGGCAGCGTGTTCACCGAAGATGGACGCAGTGTTCCCGGTGTGCGGGTTGACCTGGCGAGAATCATCACCGAGAACTCAACCCAGAAACTCGATTCACGGATGACGGGCGAGACCGGCGAATTTGTTTTCCGTCTGCCCCCGGATGCTGCGAAGTATCGCGTGACGCTGAAAGCTGACGGCACAGAGCCCGCTTCGAAAGACGTCGAAGTCGAGAGCGCCGTGGTCTATCGCATCGCGTTGGCGTATAAGAAGAATCCTAAGTAAAGTTTGGAGTGCGCCGGCTTGACGGCGCTTTGGACTATTAACAGAGGTCGTTAACCTTCTGAAAAAAAGCGGCGTCAAGCCGCCGCACTCCAAATTAATCCCATGTCCGATCGCGAGGAATTTCTGACCGCGAAGCAGCTCGCGGAAATTCTCCAGGTAAGTGAATCGACGGTGCGGCGACTGGCGCAACGGCGACGGATTCCGTCAGTCCGCCTGACGCCACGCATCATCAGATTTCATCTGGATGCCGTCCGCGAAGCCCTGGATGTGCCGCGTGTGTCCACGCCTCAACACCTGCAGACAGACGATGCACAGTTGTCTTTTGAGGATTTGCTTTTGAGTTAATGGGAGCGCGGGCATCCTGCCCGCATTGTCGAGCGGTAGCCCGACTCTAAACGGTTGTGTGATTATCGCCGTTGGCCCAGCGGGATCTCAATCCACTTGCCGTTTTGGTTGATAAACGCGCGCGGCTTCTTGATCGGAAAACGTCGTGCGAAACCGGGATTACTCTTCAGAAAACGATTGACTGTTTCGTTGTCGCCGGTAGCCACTTTCCAGTTTCCATCTTCACGAATCAGGTATTGTTGGACCACCAACTTGCCGTCGCCATCGAAGGGCTTCGCGATGTGCGCGAACATCGTCGTATCAACGACCGCGAGATTTCCCGAGACGCTTACCGAGCCGATTTCAATTCGCTGAAGCTGAAAAGCGTTCTGACTTCGCTGCAGACCCTGGACCAGCCGCTCGCGCGAGATGCGCGTGCGCGCTGAAGACGGCAGGGCATCATACAGCGCTGCGTATTGACCGTTTTTCAGTTGGTCAAAAATGTGCTGAACGGCGGCGCGCACGTCTGATTGATCGGACGGCGCCGCGACGGCCGCGGTGGTCACAAGCAGAACGGCAAAAACAAGAGCGGAAATGATCGGCAGGCTATTCTTCATCAGGACTTTCAGAAAACTCTTCATCGCGTGACTCATCATCATTTATTTTCTTTCGTAGTTGGGCGCGATAACTCAGAAACCATGCACACGCTCCCAAAGCAGCAGTAACGAAGGCGGTTGACAGATTGTTCCGCCAGACACAAAACGCTGCCACGACCAGCAGCATTCCCGACACAATAATCCAGACGCGTTCGATCATCGTCGGATGGCGTCGAGATCAATCGGCAGATACACATCCAGCATCGCCGGTGGATAGCATTGTTCGCTGTCGCATGCCTGCACGCGGACCTTGCACGGAATCATTCGCTGGCCCCTGGCGCCGGGCGCCGGCGTAACTGGTATGGGAATAGTCACGCTGCCTTCGTAAACCGCTAACGGTTGGTCAGCGAAAGCAAACCTTTCCATCTTTGGCGGAGGATATGTAAGCTTATCGGCAACGGTGATTCCGTCGGCTTGACCCGGCTGCACTTCCGTGGCAATCAAGTAAGGGAACGTTGCCGGATTTGCGTTGATGTGGTAGCCAGGCGAGATCACTAGCTCGAGATTTGACTGTGGTGAAGCGGTCGGGATGAAATGCGAGTAAGCCCTTACCACCTGATCAGAAGATGAAACGTCAGATGGCGTCGGAGATGAGGACGCTACCGGAGCTTTGGACTTCCCACATCCCGAAAGTGCTAGAACAATCTCTAAACATAACGCGGCGACGTAGGAGCGCTTCATTCTTCACCTTCTCCTTTTGTATCTGCCCGCTTAATCCCAAACTTCTCCAAACGATACTGCAGTGTGCGAAACGTCAGGCCCAGCAGCTTGGCGGCTTTCGTGATGTTGTAGTCCGTCTGATCCATCGCTTGCAGGATCAAGTTCTTTTCGACTTCTTCGAAGTTGATCCCTTCGGCCGGTAGTTTGAAACCGCCGGTCACGGCATCTTGTGATTCCTGGCGAACTTCGGTCGGCAGGTCTTCCGGGGAGATCAGGTCGCCTTCGCACAGAAGGATCGCGCGTTCAATCGCGGATTCCAGCTGGCGCACGTTACCGGGCCAACCGTAATCCATCAGCATGCGTCTCGTCTCCGGCGCCAGCCCTTTTATTAAGCGAGAGGTGTTGCGCGTGTGCTTTTTCAGGAAGAAATCGATCAGCACCGGGATATCGTCCCGACGCTCACGCAGTGGTGGCACGTCGATCGACAGGACGTTGATTCGATAATAGAGATCGTCGCGAAAACGTCCGTCCGCCACCATAGCCCTCAGGTCCCGGTTCGTTGCCGCCACGACGCGCACATCAATTGGCAGCTCGTGCGTACCGCCCACGCGGCGAATCCTTCGTTCCTGCAAAGCGCGCAGGAGCTTCGCTTGCATACTGACGTCGAGCTCGGCAATTTCGTCGAGAAACAAGCTGCCGCGATCTGCGACTTCGAACAAGCCTTTCTTGTCCGCGTGCGCACCGGTGAACGATCCCTTTTCGTGGCCGAACAGTTCTGACTCCAGTAGGTTCTCGTTGATTGCCGCGCAGTTGACCGCCTGAAACATTTCGGAAGAACGTGGCGATTGATTGTGAATCGCGCGCGCGATAAGTTCTTTGCCGGTGCCTGACTCGCCGCGAATCAGGACCGTAGAGCTGGACCTGGCGACTTTCAAGATCATCTTCTTGACCGCTTCCATTTTTGGTGAGGCGGAGATGATCTCCACGTCGATCTGATCCAGGGTTCCGAGCGCGCGTTTGATCGTCTGCAGCAGTCGCTCGCGATCGAACGGCTTTTGCAAATAATCAAACGCACCGCGCCGCAGAGCATCCTTCGCTGAATCGATTGTGCCGTGAGCGGTCAGCAGAATCACGATGATTGACGAATCGAGTGCGAGCAGTTGCTGTAAAAGCTCGATGCCGTCCATGCCGGTCATCTTCAGATCGGTAAGCGCGAGATCGAAGCTGCGCTCCTTCGCGAATTTCATCGCAGCTTCGCCCGAAGCAGCCGAGGTAACGTCATACCCTGCGCTCGTCAAAATTTCCTGCAGGATATCGCGTTGCGGTTTTTCGTCGTCAACAACAAGAATGGATTTTCGTGCCATAGTGAATTAGTGAATTGTGCCAGAACCCGGAGCAATAGCAACGGGATCATGCACTCGCTACTGCCAGAGGTCCTGACACCGGCAGTGTAATTGTAAACGTGGTTCCTTCTCCGGCTTTCGATTTTACCGTAATCGTCCCCTGATGATCTTCAACGGCTTTTTTTACGATCGCCAGCCCCAGGCCGGTTCCGGTTTCCTTCGTTGAGTAATACGGCTCGAAAACTTTGGAAATATCTTCGGCGTCGATACCCCGGCCTGTGTCCGTCACGTCAATCCGCACCCTTCGTCTTTCTTCTTCTCTGGATAACGCGACCGTGATCTTGCCACCGCTGCCGTCCATTGCCTGTAGCCCATTGATGATCAGATTGGTCAGCGCTGAATGCAACGAATCCGGATCGGCGATTACTTGCGGCACCGAACCCTCGGTCGTCACGGTCGCGTCGACACCGGTTTCACTCGTCTGAACCTCGAAGATTCGCAAAGTGTCGCGGGCCAGCTCTTCAAGATCGATGGGCTCAGGATGCAGTTTTGGTGGCCGTGAATAATTGAGAAATTCAGTGATCCGATCGTTGATGCGCGCGACTTCGGATTTCAGTTGCTTCGTCAGACTCGCAAACTTTTCCTGTTTTTGCGGATTTTCCGGAGCAAAGCTTGACTGCAGATGATCGAGCGTCAGGTTAATGTAGTTCAGCGGATTTCTAATTTCGTGGGCGATGGCCGACGCGAGCCGGCTGACTACGACGGCTTTTTCAGCGTTGTAGAGCTGCGCCTCGAGTTCGCGCGTGCGCCCAAGTTTGACTGTCATCTCATTGAACAGTTCGGTCAGCTCTCCCATTTCGTCGTGCCGTTTCATTCCCGGCACGCGATATGAAAAGTCACCGCCGGCGATCCGCCGCGCGGCTATCGACAGCGATTTGATCGGTCGCGTGAACTGCCAGACTACGATCGCCGTCAAACAAGTCATAACCAATAACACCGCAAGAGTATAAAGAAGGGCCTGACGAGCTTGACGCCGGAAGACAGTCGACATGGTGTTCGCGGAATCGAGTACTACGATCACATAGCGGCGGCCCTTGTCAGTCTCAACCGGAAAGTAAAACGCGCCGGCGGATCCGGCCCGGTTTTCAGGCACGATATTCATGCCTTCAGGTAGCGGCGTGTTGTCGGGAGGCAAGCCGACCGCACTGTTCAGCGGCGGTAGCGAAATGTCCTTTACCATCACAAAGCGCGTGGAGTTGTCGGGGTTGACCTGCGGAATCAGATTCTTGTCCAGGCTGTCTTTAATGTTTCCCCCGTCATCGACAATGACGATGTTCTTCACCCGCGCGCCTTGATCAGCTTGCTTTGCTTCGTCCCGCATTTGATCAAGGTATTCACCGCTGGAGAGACTCTTAACACCCAAAGCGACGCCGGCGAGAATGGCTTGTCGTTGCTCAATCATGAACCGCGTGTTCGTGCGCGCCGATCGAAGATTGACGTAATACTGCGCGGTAAGCGTGAGTACGAGCAGCGCTGCCAGCAAAAGCAGGAGCCGAACTCGGAAGCTGTTTAGCAATCTCGACAAGGCAATCTGGCACAGCAAAAAACACGCCAAGGCCCTCATAAGTATGGCTGATTTTCGTGTTGCTGTTTCGTTATGGCGATGTTATAGTTGCCGCGGCTTCAACGCAAACCCGACTGAGGCCGCCCACGGGAAGCTGGTCCCGTCTCACTTCAAGGCAAGCGGTGGAATTACGAGCTCGGGCGGTTTTGATAGGAATTTAGATACCTTATCGGTTTCTAAAGCTCATAGGACGACAACGCGCGTCGCCCCTCGGCGCGTGAATCAAAAGCAGCAAGAGTATTACGTTCCGCCTCGGTAGCGTGGCATACTTTTTTTTTCGAGGGAGTTGCTAATGAATCAAAGACGTTCCCCTAGGGTTGCACTCATATCGTTTACTTTCATTCTCCTCTTCACACTAATTGGTTCAGTTACATTAGAAGGATATGCAGGCTCGAGACACGGGCGAGGCAGAGCTGCGGCTCGCGGTCGTGCGTCATCGCGCCGAGGTGGCAGAGCTTCGCGACGCGAATCAGCGCGCGCGGGCCGGCGCGGCGGTCGCGTACTCTCGAAACGTGAGCGGCGGGCCGAGCAGGCGCGCAGCGCGAAGGAACAATCCGCATACATTGCCAAACTTCAAAAGCGTGCCGGACATAAACTGAGCAAGCGCGAACTGGCCGCTGAGATGCGCAAGTTCCAATCGACTCATCGTCGGGCGTTGGAAGAAGCTCGCCGTCGCGCGGAAGCAGCCCGTCAGGCAGCGATCGCAAGACAGCGCGCGATCGATGAAGGCATGCGCAACGAAGCCGAGGCGAACATCGCCAAAGACAGCACCATCGGTGAGGATCTCGAAGTGCGCAAAGCCGCGGTTGCGGCTTTGGGACATCATGCCGGCACCGTCGTTGTCATGGATCCAAAAACAGGCCGCGTCTATACGGTGGTCAATCAGGATTGGGCTTTGCGGCGAGGATTCAAGCCATGCTCAACGATTAAGTTGGTTACGGGCGTCGCCGGAATTTCCGAAAAAGTTATCCAACCAGTAGAGACCGTCAGCGTGGGCGGCAACTATAGTCTGAACCTGACTGAGGCGCTCGCTCATTCAAACAACACATATTTTCAACGCGTAGGCGGCGAAGTCGGCTTTGACAAAATGATCGGCTACGCCCGCGAGATGGGCCTGGGCGAGAAGACCGGAATCAATTACGCGAACGAGTACGCCGGACGGGTGCCGCTATTCAAATCAGGATACGCCGTAAACCATATGAGTTCTCACGGCGACGATTTTGAAGTGACCGCGATCCAATTAGCGTCGCTCGTTTCCGCGATGTCCAATGGCGGCAAACTGTTGACGCCCCACCTGCCGCGCACAGTTGACGAGAACGACAAGTTCAAGACTGAAACCCGCCGCAAGATAAACATAAGCTCCGACACCTTGAACCGTATGTTGCCGGGCATGGTGGGCGCTGTGAATTACGGTTCGGGCCGGAAGGCTTATCGCCCCGAGCAGACGGTCGCCGGCAAGACCGGAACTTGCATTGGACAGGGCGCGTGGCTCGGCCTGTTTACTTCATACGCGCCGGTAGCAAATCCAAAACTAGCCGTAGTCGTCATCACGCGCGGAACTGATGCGCATAACCATTTGCCGGCCGCAGTCGCCGGCGACATCTATCGTGCACTAAGTCCGCGGTTCGGCACGCAGATCGATTTCCAGGTCGCGCAAACAGCTGACGACGACGAAACACCGGTAAAGGACAAGAAGGCGGCTGCTCTCGACGAAGAAGCTCAAGAGACAAAGGCGGCCACTCAGGCTGAGGAAAAAGCGGTAGAAGAAAAAGCCGAAGCTGCTGCCGCAGAAGCCGGGACTTCGAATACGCCGACCACGACCACTGCGGCCGAACCGACGAGTAAAGTAAAGTCGACGGTCATGCCTGTTGATAACAAATCGAAGGCTAATTCGAAGACAACCACGCCGGCCAAGCCCGCCCCGAATCAACCAAACGATGGTCGGCCGCGCAAGACGAAACCCGATCAGCAGTAGGATCGTGGAACACTCTGGCGGTTGGTTTTACAACAATTAATCGAGTGCCGGACTCTCGTAAGTAGTTTGCGAGAGTTCGGCATTTTTGATGTGATCGTGCAACGCCACCAGATGTTGATAGTTCAAGCTTGACACCAAACCCAGTGTTGCATGATTATTGCCGCTCTGCGCCGCACGAGATCCCCTGACCAACGTTGGTAAGTGACAACGAGCGGCTCGCCAATTGCATCTTAAACTTGCGCGAAGAGGCGCATGCAATCCGACGAGGTTGCATCCGCGGGTACACAAGGACATTGATCGGAGGCTGTTAATAACAAAATGAAACGCATTATCAAACTATTAGTGCTCGCTGCAACGTTGGCAGTGTTTGTTGTTCCCACGCTGGCCCAGAAGCAGGAGTGCACCGACGACAATAAGGGCACCTGGTACAAAACCTTTTACGATAACTATAAAGGTGATGCGGCAGCGCAGAAGATAGCTTACGACAATGCCAAGCTGTACCTGGATTCTTGTCCTGCCGATCCAAATGATAAGCAGGCCGCGTTCATGAAAAAGTTCGTCGACGCCGTCGACGCGATGAAGGATAAAGCGAACACCGGAAAGCAGTTCGAAGCTGCGGTCACGTCCAAGAATTATGCCGACCAAATGAAGTACGGCAGGTTAGTGCTGGCAAATGATCCCGACAATGTTGATGTTAACAGCATTCTTGGTCTCGCCGGTCTAGCGGATGGCAGTCTTTTGAAAGACTCTGCCGGTTATGCTGCCAAAGCGATTCAATTGATCGACTCCGGAAAACCGATTAAGGCTTATCCGCATGACCAGGCTCTGGCATACCTCAACTGGACAATTGGTAAATCCAAGTTAGCGACCGCGCCGGCTGACGCCATTACCGATCTTCTGAAAGTGGCCAAGATCGAGAGTGACGTGAAAAAGAATCCGCAACTCTATCTTGATTTGGCTGCGGCATATGAAGCAGGACCGCGAGCGAAACTGAGTAATGAATACACCGCGTCGTTAAAACCGGATAAGACTGAAACGGACCAAAGCAAAGTCATCCTGGAAAATCTTAACCACGTGATCGATAACCAAATTGATGCGGAGGCTCGGGCCGCGGCTTTTACATCAGACGCGGCCAAGAAAAAAGAGATCGTCACTGAGTTGGCGTCTCTCTACAAATATCGTAACAAGGACGCGACTGATGCCAACGTAACTGAGTTGGTGGCCAGCGTAGTGTCAAAACCAATTCCTGAGCCGCCCACTCCGATTACTTCTTTGCCGACATCAACGCCGGTAACCACACCTGGCGGGACCCCCGCAACCAACAATGGTGGTAACGGAGGTGGCGCAAAGTCGGTCGGAAATGATCTGACTAATACATCGAACACCGGCGGGAATAAGACCGGTACGGGCGCGACCACCGGCACGCAAACTGGAAGTTCAAAACCAGCCGCGAGCCCAAGCCCGTTGGCGAAGAAACCGCGTTGAATCACCGGCGCGGTTAACGCTGCGGCTTGTCGGCGATCCACAATTGCCATCACGCCGAATGCATCGTCAGTTTCGACGTTGCGTTCGGCGTTTTGTTAGAATCGACTCTCTGTGAAGACCACCGAACTTGAAAACCTCGACCATCTCGAGACAATTCTTAAGTATCGCTTTCGCGATCATGCGTTGTTAAGCCAGGCCATGACGCATCGGTCGTGGGCCCACGAACAGGTATCGCCGCGCGCGCAAAAGGACGCGCGCAACCTGCACAATGAAGCGCTCGAGTTTCTCGGTGATTCAATTCTGGGCTTGATCGTCGCTGATTATTTGTTCAAGGCCTATCCGCAGGCGAGCGAGGGAGAACTCTCTCGCATGAAGCATCGTTTGGTGAGTGCGCCGACGCTCGCCAGGGCTTCTGCCGAACTTCAGCTTGGCGAATTTCTTCGGTTTGGCCGCGGGGAGGAAAAGAGCGGCGGCCGTCGCAAGCATGCTTTGCTGGCGGATGTCTTCGAAGCCGTGACGGGCGCGATCTTTATCGACGGAGGTTTGGAAGCGGCGCGTGACTTCGTCGACTATGCATTGCGCGAAGATCTGCGCACGGCCGACCCGATTGCCGCGGCCGCTGCCGATCCGAAGACTATGCTGCAGGAAAGATTGCAGGCGACCCATCAACCCGCGCCGCAGTATACGGTGGTTGAAACGTTGGGCCCGCCGCACAAACGCATGTTCCACGTCGAGCTGAAATGGGATGGCGGGATGTCGCGCGGCGAAGGACAAACCATCAAGGCCGCGGAAGCAGCCGCCGCGCAAGCGGCGCTCAAACAGATGGAACATGACGAAGCGAACGCTTGACCGGGTGAGACGCACAATCTAGGATGAAGTCGATGAGCGAGACAGTCACGACAGAGAAGAAGCCGTCCGAAAAACCGGAGGCCTTCAGTGCTCGATCGGTTCGGTCTAACGGCCGCGAGCGGGACGTGGAAGTCGAAGCGGAACCTGTTGGCCCACCAAAGACAGTTATCCGCGAATACTTCGAATCAGCCGTCGTGACCGTCATCATGGCTTTGTTTGGAATGACTTTCATCGTGCAGGCGGTGAAAGTTCCGACCGCGTCGATGGAGAACACGATCACCGTCGGCGATCATCTGCTCGTTAACAAGTTTATCTTTGCGCCGGGCCCGACTTTCCCGCTTCTGCCGCAGCGCGAAATCAAACGCGGCGATATTATCGTTTTCAAATATCCCGGTAATCCTTTCGATCCCGAACGTGACAAACAGGATGACAACATTCCTTTCAAAGTGAATTATGTTAAGCGTGTGATCGGCCTGCCCGGCGACTCAGTCGAAGTGAAGGGATTGAAAGTGTATGTCAACGGCGAGCCCTTACCTGAGCACATCATCGTGGCGCGTAACCTGAACGACAAAGGGCCGCTGGAAATCGTCGAAGATACCCCTCGCGAAGGGAACGAGTTGTATAACGTCTTCTATTTTCCTGAAAAAGTTAACGCCGCGCGCCTGGGTCATGACATTAACGTCAGCCCGGATTTTCATTTCGCGGTGAACGGGAAACCGGCAAAGGTGCCGCCTAACTCATATTTCGTGATGGGAGACGATCGCGACAACAGTCTGGACAGCCGCGCCTGGGGTTTTGTGCCTCGCGAACTGGTCATCGGGCGCGCGATGTTTGTCTATTGGTCTTACGACGAGACCAAGCCATTCAATAGCCCTCTTGATTTCTTCACCAACACTCGTTGGAGTCGCACCGGCACGATGGTGAAGTGATCGACGAGCTTGATCGCGTGGCACGAGCGTCCCGCCCGTGAAGTCACGCGCAGGATGCGCGTGCCACTTCAAAACCGTGTTTCAGCGATTGCTATCAAAAGAGTTTTGGACATGCGTCTGGACCCGAAGCGAGGAAGACGAAATCCTCGGGCGTGCCGCGCAACTTTCGTATTACTTCCTGCTCGCTTTGTTCCCGCTGCTGGTCTTCCTGATCACGCTGCTTGGATATTTCAACGGCGCCGGTTCTCATCTTCAGCAAAAACTCATCTCATATCTTGGAGGCGTGATGCCACCGGCAGCGCTTCAACTGGTCGTTGTCACGCTCGATGAAGTTACGAAGAGTCGCGGCACGGGAAAACTGAGTCTCGGAATATTCCTGGCGTTGTGGGCGGCATCAAGCGGCATAAATGCCCTGGCAGAAGCGCTGAACGCGGCGTACGAAGTGCGCGAGACGCGCCCCTGGTGGAAAGTGCGTTTGATTTCGATCGCCTTAACTGTAGCGCTGGCAGTCTTGATTGTTTCGGCGTTGCTGATTGTGTTGTATGGCGGACGATTCGGAGAAGCGCTGGCGGGAACGATTCACGAGGGTGATGCCTTCGCGGTTGTCTGGAGCATTCTGCAATGGCCCATCGCTCTCGCATTTGTGTTGATTGCGTTCGTAATGATCTACCGTTTTGTGCCGAACGTCGGCGCCAAACGCGAAGGAAAAGGTTTGCGCCGGTCGGACTATCGGCGGCGGTGGTTGTCGCCGGGCGTGGTTATCGCCATCGCGCTCTGGCTGGTCGTATCTCTGGGCTTTCGTCTCTACCTGCACTTCTTCAATTCATACAGTGCCACTTATGGATCGCTCGGCGCGTTGATCATCCTGATGCTGTGGTTTTATCTCACCGGCGCGGCGATCCTGCTCGGCGGTGAAATCAATTGCGAGTTTGAAAAAGATTAGAGAGTAGTTTATGCCCATTCTTTTATGGTTTCATCGGCTCCCCCCCGGCAGTTTCAGATTGATGCGAACAATCGTTCTCTTTTAGTTCAAGCGCGCCCGTTCCTGCCTTAATCCTCCAATTCGGACCTTGGCATGACCATTGCTCTAAACGCTTCCGCGGAAATTAAGTGTTCCAAGAAAGGACGAATGACTCATGTTGTGGACAATTCTGTTGGTGTTGCTGGTTCTTTGGTTGTTAGGTCTGATCGGCGGCGTCGGCGGCAGCTTGATACATCTGCTGCTGGTTGTGGCGCTGGTGGTTTTGATTCTCCAGTTGGTTACCGGTCGTCGCAGCGTCGCATGACGGCGATGATTGACGGAGCACGAATTTTCAAGGGGGCTGATGTATGAAGTACGAGAATGAAATCAAAGGTAAGGCGAAGCAGGTAAAAGGCACGGCGAAAACTGAACTTGGTAAGTTGGTGGCCGATCGTGACCTCGAATCAAGCGGCCGCCTGGAGCGCGCGGAAGGGCAAGTGCAGGAGACGGTAGGAAAGGCAAAGCGAAAGGTTGGGGAGGCAATCGAAGACCTTGGTGATGAGATCGCCGGCTAACGGTGAAGCCGGCGATTCTCTTTTCGCCGTTCCGGGAGAGCGAAGAGGATGAGGAAGAAAGCATTAGTGGTGGCCATGTTTCTCGGGTCTGCATTCGCGTTCGCTGCCTGCACCGATACCACGTCCAACCTGAATTCGAATGTAAACGCAAACGCCAACACGGGAACCGTAACGACGCGGACCGCGCCCACGGCGACACCCACGCCGGGCTATACCGAAGAGCAGGCGCGCGACGAACGCGAACGCGCCAAGGCTCGCAAAGAAACCATCGGACAGTCATTGGACGATGCTTGGATTCATACCAAGATCGTGGCCAAGATGATCGGCGACACGCAAACGCCGGAACGAAATATAAATGTTGACGTGGTCGACGGGGCGGTTACGTTGCGCGGTGACGTCGATACCGCGGAAGCGAAAGCGGAAGCTGAGCGCGTGGCCAAAGAGACGGACGGGGTAAAGAAAGTTACAAACCAACTGAAAGTCGTGCCCGCCAGGGCCGCGAACACGAATAAGGCAGCGACGGCCAATACGAATAAGCCGCCGGCTAAAGGAAAGATGCCTTAGTTGAAGGAGTATCGTTTCGTGGGGCGGCTGCCCCAGGTTCGTGTGCTTATCGATCCAGGGAGTTTATTGAAGGCGGGCTATTGCCCGCCAATTTTATTTCGACGATGAACAAAAAGAGTCCCGATCTTTACGCCGATATTCGATCGTCGAGTGAGATCGATTCAGAGCTTCGCGTTGAAGCCGACGACGGACCAAATGGTTGACCCATCATCAACAACGCAACCAATCAAGGCCACACAGCGCTCCGGCCTCGCACGCGCATTTATCTTTCGCGCGTTAAGCAATAAGAACTATCAACTCTTTTTCACCGGCCAGAGCATTTCGCTCATCGGTACGTGGATGACGCGGATCGCCACCAGTTGGCTCGTCTACCGGCTGACTGGCTCGGCGTTGCTGCTCGGCGTTGTTGGTTTCGCCGGACAGATACCGTCGTTTCTTTTAGCGCCTTTCGCCGGCGTGCTGGTCGATCGGTGGAACCGCCATCGTTTACTTGTCGCCACCCAGGTTCTCGCACTGGTCCAATCACTTGCGCTGGCGCTGCTGACGCTGACCGGAGTAATCAGAATTTGGCATGTGATTGCGCTCAGCGTATTTCAGGGACTGATCAATGCGTTCGATATGCCGGCGCGACAAGCATTCGTAGTCGAGATGGTCGATCGGCGCGAAGACCTCGCCAACGCAATCGCGCTCAATTCGTCAATGGTAAATGCGGCGCGGCTGCTTGGCCCATCGATCGGCGGTGTGGTAATCGCGGCCGTCGGTGAAGGCTGGTGCTTCATGGCGGATGCGATCAGCTATCTTGCCGTGATTGCGTCGCTGGTAGCGATGACGATCACACCGCGCATGACGCGCCCAACGAAAGACGCAAACATTTTTCAGCAGTTACGCGAGGGCTGGACTTACGCGACGCGTTTCGCTCCCATTCGCGACGTGCTGTTGCTGCTGGCGCTCGTCAGTCTCGTAGGCATGCCTTCACCGGTCCTGATGCCGGTATTTGCGAACGACGTATTACACGGTGGGCCCAGCACGCTCGGATGGTTGATGGCCGCGTCAGGTGTCGGTGCGTTGGTCGGTGCGCTGCTGCTCGCAGCCAGAAAGTCCGTGCTTGGCCTCGGCAAGTACATTCCCCTGACCGCCGCTGCTTTTGGAGCCGGCCTGGTCGCCTTTTCATTTACGCGCGTCCTGTGGCCCGCGCTAGTATTGATGATAGTCACCGGGTTTGGCTTCATGGTGCAGATGGCGGCGAGCAACACCGTCTTGCAAACGATCGTTGATGAAGACAAACGCGGGCGCGTGATGAGCTTCTATACGATGGCGTTTATGGGCACGGCGCCGTTCGGCAGTTTGCTCGCCGGCAGCGTCGCCGACAAAATCGGAGCGCCACATACACTGCTTTTCGGTGGAATTGGATGTGTGCTCGGCGCCCTGTGGTTCGCGACTACGTTGCCCAGACTGCGTCGCGACATTACGCCGATCTACGTGAAGATCGGTATCCTTCCCGAAGTGGCGCAGGGAATTCAGCAGACTTCAGAATTGAGTGTGCCGCCGGAAAGTTGAGCGCGGGGATCACAATTCGGCCTCTGACTCGCATATTAATCTCCGCTATCAAGTCGGTTCTGGCTCTGCACTCCGAGGAAAATTCTTCTTAATTCAAATCCAGAGATCAAAGGGCAGTCGTCTGGGAAAGACAAAGGCTCTCGCGTGACTTGAGGTCAGGCGAGAGCCTTTTTTGAAAACACCTTACAGAACAGCCGCAGAGCGGTTGCTCTCAATTGAAACTCTTAGAACGGGCCGACGGGTACTACCTGCTATTCTTGTTGCCGTTACCGCGGCGATTGTGACGGCGACCCTGACGACGCCAGCGACGATGTCGGCGACGATGCCGGTCGCCCCTATCCATACTGCGATTGCTGTTTTGGCCTACAGTCATTGCGCTGGCCGTGTCGTTGATTACCGATGAGCCGCCCAACACCAGCCCGGCAAAACATGTGGCCGCGAGCAAGGCCACTACTAAAGACAGTTTCCTAATCATAGATGAACTCCTTCGAGATGGTTTCAAACCAAGGGGGTTTGTCAGATACGCAGCGAATGTAGCCCTAAGGCGGACGAGAGTCAATGGAAATAGGGTGAAGAGCAAAGCCAAAAGTGCTTTTTCTTATGTGCGGTTGTTCACATTAGATGGCAGATACTCGTTGTGCTTCGCTCCTGGCCCTTTTCTTTTTGCGCTTAGGGCTTATCCAATCGCAGAATCTTTTTCTTGAAATCGATTCTCATCTGAAATGATTTGAGAAAGTTTAGACCGACCAGACCTTGGGCATCGAGACCGCCTGTTTGCAGTCGCGAGAACTCGATGGCGCAGGCTTTCATGTCCGTTGCTTTGACGTTGCCGACCTCAAGGGTGTCGACGCTGACGAGCTTCACCGCGCCCTCAGTTGGCTGCAAGACGCCGGCTCCGAATTGACCATGCCATTCAGGCAGCTTCAATTGATCCACAAGTTTTTGATCGATGCAGGTGAAGGTCGCTCCCGTGTCGAGTATGAATTTAAATGGACCGTGGCCGTTGATTTTCACGGGCACAATGATCGCGGCGTCGTTCGGCGGCGCCAGCTCGAACTGAACTTCGCCGGGCACGGTTGATGCCGGAGTGCCGACCTCTGTTGCAGCGGGAAGTGTACAGGCAGATAGACTGACGACCAGGAGGAACAGAAATGGAATAACTCGTTGCATCACCAGGCGCTGTCATAGGACCGCCGGACCGGCATTTAATGGCCTCCGTTGGATCGGCCTTTGCGGCCTATCCCGCCGTTGTCTCGCCACCCAACAAGGTCAGCACTTCGCCGGTTACGTAACTGGAATCAGCTTCAGAAGCGAAATACACATATGCCGGCGCGATCTCTTCCGGTTGCGCAGGACGCTTCATCGGCGTATCAGCGCCGAACTCAGCGACTTCTTTTGCGGGCTTGTCTGCGGGATTGAGCGGCGTCCAGACTGGCCCCGGCGCAACACAATTAACTCTAATTCCTTTCTTGATTAGGTTTTGCGCCAGCGATTTCGTCCACGCGTGGATCGCGCCTTTCGTGGCGGAATAATCCAGCAGGTGTTTACTGCCATCGAGCCCGGTGATCGATCCTGTATTGATGATTGCGCTGCCTTTTTTCAAATGCGGCAGAGCGGCCCGGGCCATATAGAAATAGCCAAAGATGTTTGTCTTGAAGGTGCGCTCTAACTGTTCGTCGCTGATTTCTTCTAAACTCTTCTGACTCTCCTGATACGCAGCATTGTTGACCAGGATGTCTAGCTGATCGAAATTGTTGACGGTCGTCTCAACCGCGGTGTTCGCGAACCTGGCATTTGTCAGATCACCTTTTATGCGCAGCGCGCGACATCCTTCAGCTTCAATGGCCGCCTGAGTTACTTTAGCGTCGCTCTCTTCTTCAGGCAGGTAAGTGAAAGCTACGTCGGCGCCTTCACGGGCGAAAAGGACGGCCACCGCGCGCCCAATGCCTGAGTCGCCGCCGGTAATCAAAGCAACTTTGCCCGCCAGTTTATTCGCACCTCTGTAGTGCGGCGCGAGATAGTGGGGGCGTGGTTTCATCTTCGATTCAAGGCCTGGTTTGTGCTGGTGCTGAGCAGGCATCGGTGACTTCGGCTCTTCGAGTTGCTTGATGTCAGCGCCTCGCAGGCGATCGGCGGTTGATTGACGACGGCGAGTAGACGTCCGTGCAGATTGTTTTGCAACCCTTGATTTCGTCACGCGCGATGATGTTTTGCGATTTTGTTTTGCCATGATTTTATTGAGGCCCGCCGGGTGGACTACCGAAGGACTGCGACCTTCTAGCGCTTAGTAATAACGATCCACGAACCGGCGCAAAAACATTTCGTGCGGATTCGTGGACCACCCCAGTCGGGAATCGGAATCTCAAAAGGGACCACCGGATTTATCGATGACTGTCTTTAGCTCTTCTTTTTCTTACCGCCTTTTTTCTTGCCGCCTTTCTTGCCACCCTTCTTGGACGATTTCTTATTTCCTTTTTTGCCGCGACCGGAACCGCTCTTCTTGCCGCCGCCGGATTCCTTATTCACGGTGGCCCAGGCGCGGCTCTCGGCTTCTTTCTTTGACACCCCCTTTTTCTCGTACCCCTCTTCGATGTGTTCAGCTTTGCGTTTCTGCTTGTCGGTGTATTTGCCTTTGTCTCCTCTGGGCATTCTGGTATCTCCCCTTTTTTTGCATTAAGAGCCTGCAAAACTCGCACCGAAAAAATGCGGCAAGATGCGCGCGCCGATTTCACGCTCAAAAAAAAGGAAGGCCGAGGCTGGCCCATGTCGAGGATGGCACTCGCGTTGCTGGTTCATGTACCTAAGTGAAACAATTTGTTCCGATAGAATGCAGGGAACGCGAACGATAAGCCCGTGGTGACTGAATTTGTTTTTTCTTTGCGTACTCAATCATAGAAGCGCATTGAAGCGGCGCAGAGAATTTTGGCTTAGCCATACTGGAAAATCAGTTCGCTCATGAACTGTTGAAGGAGAGAACTTATGGAAGGTCCTTTACGTGGATGTCTTGCCGGCGCGGCGGCGTGGAAATGGGGCGGCGGTTGTTTCTCGATGATTGTCATCTTCATCATAGTTTTTATCTTGCTCGGCCACGTGAAGTGTTGAAAACGCGCAGGCCTCTGATAGTCACGTCTATTTTAACTAATTCCTACCTTTGTGCCTGGTGCTTTGTTCTTGGATGCGAATCCGAAGTGGCTCAACCTTATCCAGGGCGTCTAAGCACAAAGCTCAAAGTACAAAGGACGTTTTGCGCGCAAGCCAACAGCTGGCGCTACGTCGAATGTTTTATGAAAAAGTAATTCACAAATGGCTCGGTTTTCGTGTAGGCTTATAACCCGCGCATGACCGAAAAAATTCGCAAGATCCTCTCATTCCCCTCGCCTGTTCCCGCTAAGGCGGACTATCAGCGAGTCAAGTCGAGTTATTCCGTTCGCGAGATCAAACAAATGTTTGGTTTGGGTGAGCGCACTGTGCGTCGTTGGACCGAAGCGGGAATCATTTACGGAACGCCGCTGGGCGAGACTGGTGATTTCACTTACGACTTTCACGCGCTCACGATGTTCCGCCGCGTGCGCGAAATGCGTTCGCAGGGTCTGACGATCAAACAGATCGAAGCCGAGCTGCAAGGCCAGATGAGTTTGTTTCGCGCCGATAACGCACACGTTCAGGTAGCTCATCTGCTGACGCCGTTCGAAGAGGCGCTGGTGCTGCATGAACAAGGCGACCTGACCGCGGCAGATTTTTATCAGCAGGCGATCACCGAAGGCGACAACATTGCTGAGGCGTACTGTAATTTAGGGATCATCGAATTGGATGGCGGCAATACGATCGGGGCCCTGGAAAATTTCACCCAGTCTCTGAAGAACGATCCGCGCCACGTCGAGGCGCATTACAACCTTGCGAATCTTTACTACGACGCCGGCGATTTTCCGCTGGCGCGCCTTCATTACGAAGCGGCGACGCAAATCGAGCCAAACTTCTCGCTGGTTTATTACAACCTCGCGCTGGTTTACCACCGGCTGAATAATGTTCCTGCCGCCAAGCAATCTTTGAATCGATATAAAGACCTCGAGCCGGGCGATGAAGAGATTGAACTCGTCGATCAGCTTTTGAAAGCGATGGACACGGGACGGCCGAATTAAGTGCGCAAGGAGCTAAGCGCCCAGAGAGCCTGAGAGCGATGCTCATTCTGCCTTTCGCTCTTTGCACTTTGCGCCATGCCCTTTGCCGCTTGAGACTTGAAACTTGAAACCTTAAACTGACACTTCGTTTGGCGGGGTAGCTCAGATGGTTAGAGCGTGGGATTCATAATCACGATCTCGTCAAAAACGTAAGTTTTTGACTTTTCAAAAGTTGCAGCCACCAAGAATTTCTTAGCATTTTGCAATCGTTGACATTCCTTACCATCGCTTATCAGCCAAGTGCTGTAAATTCTGTCCACAAATTGGCCACACGTTTTTGAGGTCTATTGTCAGAAATAACGATCTCTTTTCCTGACATTAATCTTGGACGATCATTTCGCACCTTTTCACTTCTAAGTCTTAGAGACGGAGAGCCCTATGGTCTCGCGACCAAAGGGGCCGATCACAGTCAGTCAACGAGCAGCCACCCCCCAAGCGAATGCGCCTTGACCTTCAATTTGAATCGGGACTAGACTCGCCAGCGTATCTCGAACTTGTACGTAGAATTCTGAAGACCGCGCGCGTCCCGTGCTCGTGCTCACTGCTTCTTAAAAGTCGCGCAGTTTCGGAAGCGTCCTGAAGAATCAAATAGGATTCAAGGGTCCCTGAGGTTTTGCCGCCGTGCGGAGAGCCTCTGGGTCTGATGCATTTTTCCCCCTGCTGGCAGACCGATCAGTTTGAAAGGATCTGCGAAAAGAGGATTTCCCTTTAGCCTTAATGGCCTTAAGTAAGAGACGGCTAAGGAACAATATGGAGGAATATTTATGTCAACAATAAAATGCAATGCATCTGGATGTTCGCACACAGACAAATCCGGGAAACGTTTTTATCAGTGCAATCACTGTAGCAGGTGGTGGTGCAGCAGCCACGGCGATAAGGGGAAGCGATGCCCTGGCTGTCAAAAGGGATTCATGAATTAACAGGAGGAAAGCGATGAATCACAAGGCGACCGCTACATGTCGTCAAGGACACACGTTTGAATGGGGCTCATGCCGAGGTCAAGTTAAAAAGCTTTTCGGCGGAATCAAAACCTGCGGGATGAAGGGTTTCGAACAAATATATTCTGATGGTCGCACGACGACGGTATCGTTTGGCGATGAACCATGGGATGCGGCTCGCTGCACTACGTGCGGATCAGTCTTCACATCCACAACCTGTTCACAATGCGGAGTAGAGGTTCCTGTCACGGCCTTTCATAAGAAGGGATTGTTTGCACGGCTCGGTTAGTGGGTTGCACCGTGGCTTTCAGCTCTGAGGAGAACGAAAAATGACAAAGCGGCGTCTGCTGGTGTTTCTTTTGGTCTTGCTTTGTGGCGTGCCTGCCATGACTCAGTCTGGCGGTACACGGACGACCGTCAAGCCCTCCGCGCCTCAGTCGCCTGCTCGCCGGCCCTCTCCGCAATCGACCACTCCGACCGGACAGTCCGGCGTTTTTCAAACGACTACGTATCGTGTGACTGTTGATTCTGTCCATAGAAAGGCTAACAACTACACGGTGACGCTCGTATTTGAGAACCTGACTGACAATGTAGTGAAGCTTTCATGGGGAGGGTTAGGTCAAGACGCACAGCCTGTTCTCATAGACGAGAAGCTAAACCAGTATTCGTTGGAAGGTTCAGATTCTGCTGGAATCAAGAGATGCCACGGCTGTGGATGGATGGATTTCTTTCCCGGAACAAAAATAAAATCGCAATTCCTCTTCTTTGGCAATGGTGACGGCACTACTTTTACGTTCAAAGCTAACGAGCTTTCACCGCGATACAATCAGCCAGTCGTAATAAAAGGATTAAGGGTCACGTCGACCGAGAGCTTCAAGGACGTGGCAGCTTTCACGACCGAATCGTATCGCGTGAAAGTTGACTCGGTTAAGAGGAACGAGGACAACGTCGAAGTAATTCTAGTCTTTGAAAGCATATCAGACGCAACGGTAACCCTCGCATTCGGAGACGAGGGTTACTCTGAAACTTGGGAAGTGCCCTATCTCACCGATGAGAATGGCGACAAATATGTGCTGAGAAAATTAGATCCTAGCACTGAGAGACACCTAAAATACCCAGGTATAAACGATACAGATTTACTCCCGGGTACCAAGTTAAAGGCCGATCTTAAATTCTATGGCACCGGGCGCGGTTCGACGTTTGCGCTGGTCAGCAAAGAACGAAGTCCAAAATATGACAGGCCAATAGTAATCAAGAATTTGAAAACGGATTCTTCCGATCGTTCAAGGACGACCCAAGCAGTCGAGAACGCTTCCACCATCACCGACAGTGCCAGTCCGCCAACATTCGTCACCGAGTCCTATCGGGTGGTTGTATCTGATGTCGAAAGAACCGGCGGCAACATCATCGTGACGCTGATCTTCGAGAATTTGTTGGACAAGAATATCACTATCGCCTGGGGAAGCGGTGAGGTTGGAAACGATGATCGTCTCTGGCACGGTGAGGATCCATACCTCATAGACGAGAACGCTGATAGGTATTACTTGCGTTCTCGAGACGACGGAAAGGTAACAAATTGCCTTTGGTGCGGCTCGGCCGAACTTCTTCCCGGCACTAAACTAAAAACTCATTTCATATTTAAGGATACCGGGAACGGAAAGACATTCACTTTCGCCAGCAAGGAGTTCGAGCCAAAATCTGATCGCGCAATTGTGATTAAGGGCCTCGCTGTAAAGTAACAAAGACGGTAGTGTTTCAACGTTGGAAGGTTATCGAAGCATAGCGTACCAGTAAACTTCAATCTATAACTCTGGGAAGCAACGGACAAATGAAATTTGCTATTTCTGCTTTTACAGACGTGGGTACTGTTCGAGACTCAAATCAAGACCGGATTCTCACAAACGGCACGCTAACAGACGATGGCGGGATCGATCTTGCTGATCAAGATTCGTGCGTTTGCTTTGTTGCAGATGGTGTAGGGGGTAACAAGCGGGGAGATTTTGCATCGGAATTCATTCTCAGGGGAATCAGCTCGATTCGTAGTTTTGACAATTTAGAGCAGCAACTTCGAACCATGAATGCCGAACTCGTAAGAATTACTTCGCCGCGAAGCGAAGTGGCGGGCACGGCGACAACCTTAACCGGATTAGTTGCGACTGATGATAACTTTCGGATCATTCATGTCGGCGACTCTCAATTGTGGCTGCAACGAGAAGGAACGCTCTTCAAAGTCACAAATGATCAAGTTCTGAATGAATACGAAGGAAACAGTCCGTTAACGAGCTTTTTTGGAGGATCAGATGCCGATCTCAAGTTCGACACCGATCTCTTTGTAAATGAATTCGTCATCGACGATATTTTCTTGGTGTGTTCAGACGGTCTTTCCAAATCGCTTAGTCACAAGAGCATAAAGGCCATTTTAGTCGAAAAGCTTGAGCTTCAGTCGAAAGCGCAGAAGTTACTAACTGAATGTCGCGCAAACGGCGCGGAAGATAATGTAAGCGTGATCTTGATTCAACGAATCGAATAAGGAGGTCATCGGGGCTACTGGAATTCACGAATTAGAGGAATGACTTATCAAGGATAAAGAAGGAGGAAATGTTTCAAGCGTCTCTCTTGCCCCCAGGCCAGTCGGCGCACCAAGAAGCATTCACCCATAACAACTGAATAGACGCTAAGTTCTACGAAAGCTGCGGCGCAAGGAACCGTTGGAATGATCGTTTGTTTCAGCATTCAATTTAGGCTGCTCTAGGAAGGATGAAACCCATGGCGCGCAATAGCGATGTGACTGGTACTTATGGTTCGGCAGCGGCGGCTCGTACAGCCGCGTATCAATCGGAGTCTGAAAAGACTTATTCATACGCGGACCTACAGGAAACCGCATTTAAGTCAAAGACTCACGGTCTCGGTGTGGGTGACAACATCCGTCTTCATAACAGAGATTACGCAATCACTGCCATCATCTCGGAAGGAACGGGTGAAGCCGTAATTTACAAGATCGCCGATAGTGAGCTAAGGGACCTCGCGCTCAAACTCTACTTTGAGTTCAGCAACCCGAAAGAAGAACCGAACGGCGAGACACTAAGGCGCATCAAGGAGATCATTGATCCAGACATCCTTAGGCTCTACGACTTTGGTGTGGGCTCCGACAAATATCAGGGACGGTACTGTTTTGAAATATCGGATTTCGCAGAAGGTGGTGATTTGTTTTCAGTGAATGACCTGAAAGCACATTACACCGCCAAGCATATTGAAAAGACCGTCATCCCAGAGGTCTTTAACGGCATTAAGAAACTTCACAGTTACAAAATTTTCCACTGTGACCTAAAACCGTGGAACATCCTTTATCTCGACGCGGGGCGCACAGACATTGTTATCGGCGACTACGGTTCCGGTAAGACTTTTGACCTGGAAACAGAGAAGGAGTCTAGGAAAACTTCTACGCTAAAAGGCACTGAAGCCTACCTCTCGCCTGAACAGAGCAGAGGAATCATATCTGAAAAGAACGACTATTATTCCTTCGGTGTCATTCTCCTGCATCTTCTTTATCCCGAAAGCATAGCGGCCGATTCGGATTTCCGTCGAACAGACAAGGAGAAATTCGAGCGAATCGTCGAACGCCAATACAACTCGATGCCGGTCATTGATTATGATTCGCGTCACGGTCGCCTGAACACCCTGATTGCTGGGCTCACTCTGCTTAACCACCACAATCGTTGGGGCTCAACTGAGGTTGAAAAGTGGCTTAAGGGTGAGGAAGTAGAAGTTAAGTATAGAGGTGATGGATTCGAATCTGTTCAGCCCGTAAAACTTGGCTATGCGACGGTCAAGACAAGCCAGGATTTCATTAACGTTTTAGAGTCAAGCCCCTCCGGCTACGAGGATCTAATAGAAGATCCAGATACCTATTCGACTGTGAAAGCTTGGTTGGATTCGTATCGAGACATTCCAACCAGAAAAGCCTTTGATAGCGCGGTTCGATTTTATCAACCGTTAGGAAAGGAATATGTCAAGGAAGCGGCTTTGAGGTTTTTTGCACCCCAGCGAACGGTCGCGCTTGACATGCACTTGTTTGACTTCTTTAGTTCCGTCGACCTTCGGAAGGATGTTGACGCCTTCGTCGCTAAACTTGATGAGGTATGGAAGATCACGAGCTTGGAAAAGCTGCGATTCTACTTGTTTCAACTCGAACTCTGTTTGCGGCAAATTCAAATCTCTTCGAAAGGAGAAGACGCCGTGATAGCGGGCGCGCTCTCAGAGAAAATATATTCCGCCTTCGGACTGGCTCCGAAGCCGTTTGAAAATCTGGCCACCGAGATTCCTGCGAAGATCAATCCCAATAAAGAATCCGATAGCTTTCATCAACTGTTGAGCCTGTTTTATGCCTTCAATCCAGATCGAGGCTTCCGAGCGCCTCACAACGCTCCCATTAAGAACGTGGATGAACTTGGTCTCTTCTTCGCGCGAAATGAGAGCGCTTTCTCTGATAAATTTCTCGATGCTGAACGAAAACGCTTCTTGGAACTGAACAAGAGGACGGATCTTGTAGGAAGGGACTATGTAACTTTCCTTTTCGAAGTATTCAAGCGGAACACCACAACCAATCTGGAGCTGGAGAAGTTAACTTTCGATAAGAAACAGATTTTCCAAGTCCAATATCGCTTCGCGAAAACTCTCAATCCATTCTTGTCAAGGAAAGGGGTCGCGAGGGACGTTACGGTGCGGTCGTCCGGGGAAGCTTTGGAGCGGAAAAGAAAGACTCTGGAAAGCTTTTCATCAGTTTGTGAATCATTCATCGAAAGCGCCAAAGCAAAACACGGAATTGCGACGTTAACACCAGACAACGCTCGCGATCTCAAAAGCCGCTTTCGCCGTGACGCTTGGAAGCGTTATCTATCGCTATACAAGGGACGCATCGCTGCAACCTGCGTTTTTGCGCTCGTAGCTATCCTTGTCGCCGTCGTTTCCTACGGAATAAGTCAACAGAAATTGCACGTTGATAAGGTGATGGGCATCACCTGGATGGAAAACGGCGAATACCAGAAGAAATATGCCGAAGAGTATGCGAAGGCGCAGGCTAGGGCAAAAGAAGAATATGCCCAGACTTTCATTAGCAACCTGAGGCTGCAACAGATCAAACTTTTCAGTGGAGGCGCTACCGCTCAACCCTATAATCAACGCCATTATCAATCCCAGTTCGAGTCAAGAAGCACTAAGTATATTTACGTAGAGGTGAACCTTATTCATAATCCACCTAAAGAGCGTGTGAATTTCTCGATTCACGCGACTATTCTCAATGGGAGTGGAGTCAAGGTGAATGAGGCCTCGTGGGATAGCTGGGTAGATACCGGTTGGACCAATTCTGCTCACCCAGAAGGGTTCGGCAGCAACCGAGTCGGTAACTGGTCCAGAGGAACCTACACCGTTCAGATTCAGATAAACAATCGGTCTATAGGCTCGCAGAGTTTTACCGTTAACTGATTTAGAGTTCATAACGATGAGCGGTCCCAAAGATTACAGTCCACCACCGCGATATTCGATGCAGGTCTTCGACGGCAAGCTGAACCGTGTGTTTCAGCTTCAATCGAGGCTAAAAGCGCTGTGCTCGGAAATTGATAGTCTCCGCGTCTCTGACGCTCAACTGGTCATCCAGTTTGATTGCAGTAACGAATTGCAGAAACTCGAAAAGCCGAACTGTGAGGCGCTTAAGATGCTGGTCTTTGACTATAAGGGAACATTCGGCCAAGACGTTTACAATCGCCTGAACCGTGAGATCGACTCAAAGATCTCAATGATCCTGAAGCAAGTCGACGCCTGCGAGTCTATCAAGTCAAGGTTCGAGGCCAAGAAAGCGGACTATGAGACCTACCGCTCATATCTATTGTTTTACGAAAACTCTCGCGTTTCATTTGATGAGTTCAAGGGTCAAGTTACCGATTACCTTAAGAACAATCTCCAAGCGCGCGTGCCAGAGATATTCAATCAAGCCGCGCAAAGGATTGCTTCTATCAAGTTTGATAAACAAGCATCGCCATTCACATTTGGTTTTAGCTCAAAAAGCGAGGCGCAAAAGCAATCTGTGATGGGACATGTCGATCAGAAGGAAAACGAAATCAACCACATTAGGTTGGATATTAGTGACAAGGTGCTTAACAAACTCAAGACGACTACTGTATTGACAAGACCGCAGAAACTCGAAATTGCGGAAGACAAGGCCCCAATAATAGAAAAGATCAAGTCACTTATTCGCCGATGCGACGATCCTGCTTCGAAGAAGACGTACACAAAGAATCTTGACCGGTTATTAGAGAGCGAGAGCTTGAAGAATATTTACTTCCTTAAGGAACTCCATGACTCGGTTCTTGAAAGTGAGATAGTCAGACGATTGAAGGTTGAAATCACAAAGTTATTATCCGATCTGAATGAGGTCTCAATTCACGATGCGGTTGAACCTGAAAAGCAGAAAACAATCAAACTGTGCCTTAACCTTCTGCGCCTCTCATCTGTCACACCGAACCAAGTCGACGCGGCGCGGCAACGCTTCGAAGAGATGCTAAGGAACAGTCGCCAGCGGTTCGAGCAAGAGGAAATTAGACAGAAAGAGCATCTCTTTCTGAAATCTCAGATCGTGCTCTGCCTGGAGAATCTCGGCTATGAAGTCATGGAAGACTTGGAGGTAATCGACTTTGAGAAGGAAAAGGATTTCCTTCTCAAGATTCACGGTCAAGAGAACTATCTAAACCTAAAGTTTAAAGAAGACGGTTCGATGCGGTACGTCTTTCAAATTCCCGAAGATCCCAAAGCCCTGAATACTGATGAGAAGAACTTAAAGCTTCACGAAATGAAAGTCACCTGCGATGAATTTCAATCCGTCTTGGCTGATCTCTCTAAGATGGGACTCAAGATCGATCTTAGGAGCGAAAAACCAATTGAATATGAATCGCTCCTGTCCGTATCCGCCAACAAGAAGGACCGGCTAAAAGAGAAGTCTAAACGACGACAACTGCAACAGGTCAGGAATAAGTATCTAGCCGTTTGAGCTTGGATCGATGCGGGAGCCTGAACCATGATTCGCGACACGCACAAAATCTTTCCTCGTTGGCTTCAAGAACTAAAACGATTTCAAGCGCTGAAGTCTGAATTTTTTCTCTATGGAAATGTCTATGATTGCTACTACTTTCCCGTCAACTACCAAGAAGTTGAAAATGAAAGCGAATTGTCCTACGCAAAATTCAACGACATAAGAGAGTTATTGCAGCAGTATTTGTTTTCGCAGGGGTTTGAGCTTGTAAGTTACTTCGACATCATCGATGGAATCGCGGTTAAGTCGATCGACGACTCCGTGACTGTTGAGAATGTTATCTCCACGCTCCAACTGAAACATCCCGACGTAGAATCCTTTCTCAAGAACGCTAAGGTCAAGAAGCTCGAAGACGCTATCAGCTTTTATCGTGAGCTTGCCGGGAATACGGTGAAGCTCTCAGCTTCGATTGTTAATTTTGCGTCGCGCATCACATCCAATCCAAATTCACTTGAGGATGAAGCCAAGCCCATCTTCTTGAAGATTCTTAAGGCTGCCCAGGAGTCTCGCGTATTCGCTAACAAGGATGGCTTACGCAACTTGCTGGTTTTCATTTGCGATAAGCTAAACGACATACCTGCTTGGGTGCTCCTTGAGAATCCTCTGACCAAAGGCATTGAGGTTCAGAAGCCAAACCGCGAGGAACGCCTGCGGTTCTTTGAACAACGACATCAGCAGTTCTATTCGGCGGGACCAGAGGCGGACGTAGGGGAGGCTAGAAGAGTGTTTCCTGACTTGACCGAGAACTTCTCAAATCGTGAGTTGGAAAATCTGATCACTATTTCAAGGCAGGAGAACCTCCCGGTCAATCGGATCAAGGAGATAATAGACCTCTTCAAATACGGCATCCGCGAAAATCCCTGGGAAACGATTGATGCGGCGAAGATCGAAAACGCCGAAGAAGAACTCAGAAAGCGAGTGCTGGGACAGGAAGGTGCAATCAGCAAGGCTGCTGAAATAGTTCGCCGTTCAAATCTAGGTCTCGATTCGATTGATAGGGCAAAGCCTTCCAATAGACCCAAAGGCGTCTTGTTCTTTGCAGGCCCTACTGGAACAGGGAAAACTGAGTTAGCGAAGTCACTGGCTGAACTAATATTTAGCGACGAGGAAGCAATGATTCGCTTCGATATGAGCGAATATAACGACAGTAATTCGGACGTTAAGTTGATCGGAAGTCCACCAGGGTATGTTGGTTATGAAGAAGGCGGGCAATTAACTGACGCGATCAGGAAAAAGCCATTCTGCATCGTTCTGTTTGATGAGATCGAGAAGGCACATCCGAAGATCTTCGATAAGTTTCTGCAAATTCTCGACGATGGACGCCTGACAGACGGCAAAGGCGAGACCGTCTACTTTTCTCAATCGTTGATTATTTTCACGAGCAATCTTGGCATCTTTAAAGAAGATGAATACGGCGTCAGGACTCAGCATGTCGAGTTTGGTGAGCCTTATGAATCGATCGATAAAAAAGTGAAGGCTGAGATTAAGGCATTCTTCGGAAGCAAGCTTGGAAGGCCGGAAATTTTCAATCGCTTCGGAGACAATTTCGTTGTCTTCGATTTTATTCGGACTGACGTGGCGAGCAAGATTGTGAAGAAGAATCTCAATGTCATTAAGGGCAACCTCAACAAGTTGCGAAATATCTCTTTTGAGTTTGACGACACGTTCGTCGATTCGTTTCTGGATTCATGTGCAAGCGATAATCTCGAAATGGGCGGGCGCGGAATAGTGAATCGGATCGAAACTCACATCAAGAATGGTTTAACGAACTTCATGTTCAGAACGAAGAAAAAAGAAAACTGTTCGATAAGAGTTGCGATGAGCAACGGCGACGTGACCTTTCAATGAACTGGCGACTCAACAAAATTCAATATCCAGTCTACAACCTCGGGCCTGGTAAGCGCGTTGGTATTTGGGTGCAAGGATGCGACCTCGGATGCAACGGGTGCCTAAACCAAACGCTTTGGGGGACGCGTGGCGGTCGTCGCATCGATGTTCTGGAAATCTTCAACTGGTTAATATCGCTGGATGGTGAGTTTGATGGAATTACGGTTTCCGGTGGAGAGCCGTTTCAGCAGTACGAAGCACTAATAGCGTTTCTGCATCTAGTAAAAACGCGAACTCGACATGATGTTTACTGTTTTAGTGGGTATTACCTGGACGAGCTTAATAAACTATTCCCGGACAAACTATTCTGCCGGTACATAGACCTTCTCGTTGATGGTCGCTATGTCGCCGAGCTTCATGAAGACAGCAATCTGAAGGGTTCTTCAAATCAGACAATCTACAAATTTATCAATGGCACTCCGCATATTGTAGAAGAACCCTCTCCGATTCAGTGGTCGTTAAAAGTGAGTGAGGACAATCGCATTTACATGGCTGGCATTCCCAAACAGCGCGATCTGGAAAAGATCTGCTCAGAATTGGCCCTCGTCGGTATAAAGAAAGAATTCAGATAGCATGGTTGAAATGGTCTGTCCTAGTTGTGGCAAGAACAGCTCGTCTGATGGCGATTCGGATTCGCCCGCTGAGTGTCCTTTCTGTTTCGAGGAAATAAGGCCTTGTCAAGCTCCCGACACTTCAAAAGCCTGTCAACAGATCACTGGACTGAGACTCGTATATCAGATTAATCAGCAAAGAATAGATATTCCCGCATCGGGTAGAACCGTCTTAGGCAGAGAGGCCGTTGGTGCAAACGTTCTCTCAAATATTTTCTTCAACGGGAAACAAGTAGTTAGTCGACAGCATTGCTCGATCGAGTTCCGAGAGAACGGCTTCTACTTGCAGGATGAGGGTTCGCTGAATGGAACCTTTTACGGAGCGAACAAGATCAATTGCCGAAGCTCACCTCAACTCATCCACAATGGCAATCTTGTCTATCTTGGCGAGGAGCCATTTCTTGCGAAAATCGAGACAAAATCAATCGAGGACCGAATTGAGAAAGAAAAGGAGCTTCCTGTTCCTTCACCCGTGATTGGGAAATATCGATGCAACGATCCCAACTGTATACCACCATTTGAAAGTGCAACGCTACCTACGGGTAAGGTTTGTCCGAAATGTGGAACCTTCGACAGGTTCGTGGCGGTTACAGAGTAATACAAAGGCTCTTAACGCCGTTTCGTCATGGGTAGATCTGGATCGATTGGAAATTCTCTCTCACGCTTCATCATCGTGATAAGCGCGCTGGGCATTGGTTTGCGCCTTGTCATGAAGGGGATAATCAGCCCCGAAAGACTTGTGATATTCCTCGTAGTCGTAGTAATCGCTGCGGTAATTGATAGTACGTTGGTCAAAGCGCTCCTCGCGCTCTTCGCGCTAGGCTTCTTTGTGCTCGATTACGTGAATTATGATGTGCGCGCGTTTTACGCAGCCATCGGACCAGTGCTTGCGCTGTTGGTTGCCCTTTTTGGTTTCTTCATCATGTTTGGCGGCTTGAGACGGCGGCGTTAATTCCGTGCGCTTGACAAGAATGCGGCGATGGACAACGCATTTACAAGACATCCCGAATCCTACGAGGCCACTTGGAAAAGGAGTAACTTATGAAAACAAAGAACGCTCAGAAGGAGAGAATTCTTATGGCACATCGTCCCTGTGCCAGATGCGGAGAAAGCAAAGACACATCCGGTGGAAAAGAATGCTCTAAGGGGCACTTTCACTGTCATTCCTGTGCGAGCCGGCATGTGCATTGTGTAATTTGTGGCCATACGCTTAGGTAACAAACTTGTCGCATTGTCGATTCGTCGGAGCACCGGGGCAGTTACGGCACGCCAAACCGCACACTCCCGCGAAGCGGTGTGCTGTCCAGTAAGGAGAATAGACAATGAATGAAACGGTAGAACAGAGCATCAAAGAAGAGATGGCGAAGCTGCCCAAACCTAACCAGCAAGCCATCAGTGCTTTTGATTGGCGAAGGAAATGTCAGGAAATCGGCGATAGACATAATCTCCTGGATACGGAAATATCTGGCCTCCAAGCTGAAGTCATCTTAGTCCTGATGGGACTGTCCGACTTTACGGCGCTGCACAGACATATTGACGATGAAATCGGGGGAACCGGCTGGCAGGACATAGAAGCGTCTGTCGTAAACGACGTGATTTCGCCAATCGCCGAAATACTTGAAATCATCGTTCAACATGATGGGTAGCGTCGGCTAACAGATATCGGAAAAATGCCGCCGAACAACTCGTTCGGCGTCAACTGCGGGCTGGCGGATGAGGCGTTTGTAGGACGGCGATCGGTCATGCAATGTAGGTTCTCGATGAGCCAATTAAGGCCTTCGAGGTCGAGATATTGAAGCTCCACTAGACGAACCAAGCCGCCAAAACTCGTGCAGACGCCAATGTCGAGTAATCTCGCTATCATCAAGGATCAACTTTCCCTCATTCCCATTTTTTTCTTAGGCTAACAAAGGACGATGCAGCCCAATATTTTCAGGGATGTCGATCCCTCCACGCCGGTCGGAATAGATGTAGCAGACGAAATACTTCTACCAACTGAGCTTCAAGCCGTGCCTTCTAGTGTGGCCTAAGGCTCGGCTTCATTCGTTTGCATTCCATTTGAGCCGAGAGACAAATAGGTAACAACGAGCCTCTTATTAGTTCCCCCCTCTTCGCTTCGATTCTTCACGACAGCCCATTCGCACAACTCTGCGCTTCGCTCCAAGTGCTCCACTTCGTTACGCCCCTGCGGGTGATGCAATGAGCGCCCAGTCGTTTCGATCTTCTTCGCTGCGAGGGGGAAACACCTTCTCAAAGACCAACAGACAGACCGAAAAGGAGCAAAGAAAATGCAGCAACAAAAACAAACAACTCAAACAACCGACATTCCGAAGTGGTCAGCCTTACTCGTGGAAGCAGTCAACAAGCCCGGCCTGATCATGGACGCGTACAGCGCGTTTTGGAATTACAGCGTGGGAAACCAAATCCTCGCGCTCGTTCAATGCCAATTGCGCGGCATTCAGCCAGGGCCAATCAATACTTTTCCGAAATGGCAGACGTTAGGCCGAGTCGTGAAACGCGGCGAAAAAGCTTTGACGCTTTGCATGCCGCTAACGCGTAAGCGCCGCGACGATGAATCCAGAGAGAGCGACGCCCCGAGGGAAGAACAGACCTACACGACCTTTGTGCACAAAGCCCGATGGTTTGTAGTCAGTCAAACCTACGGCAACGAGCTTGGTCCAATCATGATCCCTGAGTGGGACGCCGAGCGAGCGCTTACGACACTTTGCATTGAGCGGATCACCTTCGACAAGACGGACGGCAACTGTCAGGGCTTTGCACGAGGCAGCCAGATCGCGATCAATCCAGTAGCACAACTCCCGCACAAAACGCTTTTTCACGAAATGGCCCACGTGCTTTTGCACACGTCCGAAGGCGATTTCACCGACACGGAACAGACGCCGAGGAATCTTCGCGAAGTCGAAGCGGAGTCAGTCGCTCTGTTGTGCTGCGAAGCCTTGAACCTTGAAGGCGCGGACTACTGCCGAGGCTATATCCAAAACTGGCTATATCAGGGAGTTGGATACGACGCCGACGCGATCCCCGAAAAAAGCGCACAGAAGATTTTCCGCGCAGCCGATCAAGTCCTGCGAGCGGGACGACCGACGAAAGAGCAATCAGCCGAGTACGCGAACTAACCAGCAAAACAAAAAAGGGTCAGGTGGGCGCGCGAACGCTGCCTGACCCACCACACCAACTTTTCAACCGTGACAGGAGAGAGATTGATGCAAACAAACTCTAGCACACACCGACAGCCGAGCATCACGCGCTTTGCGCTTGGACAAACCTACATCACGCCAGGAGCGGAAGAGGCACTCATGATCGCGGGACAGACCGCAATTGAGTTTTTGCGCCGTCACATGACTTGCGATTGGTCAGAGCTGGCCGACGACGATGCACAAGAGAATGAGCTTTCATTACGAGAAGGCTTTCGCGTGTTGAGCGCTTACCGCACCAGCAAAGGTCAGAAGCTTTGGATTATTACCGAAGCCGACCGCAGCTCAACGACGATTGTTCTCCCCTCCGAATACTGATTTGCAAGCCCGCGCGCGCGAGTGCTTCTCGCACTCGCGCTGCTTTGCCATGACACATAACTTCAAGACTTTGGTTTGAGACAGAAATAATGCCTTGCGCCCAGGACGCGACGGGCGTATAAGACGCCTATGGTTGGGCTTGGACTCTTAACCAAAGTTTAGCCACGGTCGGCATCGTCAGTATAGGATGCGACGACAACATACCTTGTAAGCGATCTTCACCGATCGGAGGACATTTTCATGTATAGATTTACCTTCCTAGTTCTTCTGTCTCTCGCAATTGCTTCAGGTCTTAACAGCATGGCCCCAGCGTATGTTGCTGGGACATCGGTGACACACGCGAAGACGTATTTTGAAAGAGAGAAACTCGGCAAGCTCTTCATCAAAACTGCGCCAGTGTCAGAAGGGGAGTTCGCGGATCCAAAATTGGAAGACACCGTCAAGGATTTGAAAAAGAACCACCGCGACTTCGTAATCGTTGATGACGAAGCTGAGGCGGACTTTCTTATCATTGTACTGGAACGCAAAAACGAATTGAGGAGTCCCGCCGGAACGGTTGTTAACAACAAAATCGTCCGTGCCACACTTAGCGTCAAGGAAGACGGCAAATGGAAACCTGCAATCAAATTGGAACATGGCGGCGGCAATTTTTGGGATCTTGCCGCCACGAGAGTCATCGAGGACGCAGAGAAATGGATTAAGGCGAACGTCAAGAAGTAGTGATCTGAAATTGACTCACAGTGCTATCGCTTTGGACCGGCGCGTGTTTCGCTACTTTACCCAAACGCCTCGATTTAGAATCTATCAAAAAGATTTCATGTTTCAGCGTTCCCAGATAATGTGATTCGTGCTGGTAAGAGTTTTCGTCAGTGCGTCTCAGGGGTTTTGTTACGGGTGAACTGAAGGAGGAAAATGAAAATTATTGCCCGAATAACAATTTGCATGGCACTTGTATTTTCGCTCGCGAGCTTTGCACCAGCACAAAGAAAAAAACCAGCAGTAAGCCTTAAAGTAATGAATGATCTACTTCGACAACTCTTTTCAGATTGCAAAGCTTCCGCACCATCTCCTGAGTCTTGGGATGAGATAAAAATAGACAAACCAGTAACTGACTACCTCGACATCGAGCTCGTACCTCTATCTCAAGGGAAAATAACGTACCTAATATCTGGCAAGCAGGAACCTTTCTATGGGGCTCACGCGGAAATGTATTGGATATACGAGAAAACACCTTCAGGATATCGGCAAGTTGATGACCTTGGCGCAAACTATAGCGTGCGCCTCTTGCCAACAAGCCATAACGGTTTTCGAGATCTCGCCACCACCTACGTTTCGGGAGCCGGCACGGTCCTTGACAGTTGCAAGCTCATATTTAGTGGAAGGAAATACGTAAGTGCAGGTTGTAACAGTAAGAAGCTTAGGAGGTAGTTTGTGTTCTGACTGAATTTGATGCTCCCTAGGAGACAAGCGAATGCCTTCAACACTTTTCGGCGCTTTGGTCGCACTTCTTCTACTCAGCGGTAACGCCTCTAACCTCGCTCAACAACCTGAAGAACACGGTTGGACTAGTCTGTCGGCTGGTCAGAGCCTCAATGACATTCAGTATCGACAAGACTTAACGGTTGCAATTGGCGATCGCGCTATTACGAAGTGTTCGAACTCTTACATCACCGTCGATATTTCCGCGCCGTCACCTCAGAAACGACTGGCAATCATTATGTGCGATGAAGAGGATGCTAGAAACAAAGCATATGTAGTCGCATTGAGCAGCGGGCGCGTTCTCTTTCCATTAGGCATCACAAACGCCGTTTTTGATAAATGGGTAGCTTGGTCACCGGATGAGCGATTTGCGCTACTCGGTTCTGGCGGTGAAGGATTTCAAGGCCCAATGGTCTTAGTAAATCTCACTTCGGGACTAATCAAGAAGATTGATTTCAAGAGATTAGGTCTTAAGGGTGAAACAGAAGTTCTTGACGACGAAGCAACTTCTTGGCTGAACGGAAGCTCCTTCCGAATGAAACTCAATGTTGTGTGCCAAGTTTTCGCCGACAATCCACGATGTGCGTCTGGGCCCTGTAAAGAATGCGACAACGGCGTCCACCGTGCCTACTGGGCACGCGTTAATTTGAGCCCCTTGACTATTAGTTATTCGACGGAGGAACCTCGCATACCAAGAGCCGCGACAACGGCGGGTCCAGCGAACGCTCCATCGGAGATTCGAAAAGTCGATTTTCTTAACTTCACCTACGATTCAGATCATTGCTGGGATGGTATCGGCTCAACCGTAACCGTTCGGAATGGCAATTTCCAGACCGCCGACCAAGACATGCAGTCGTACTTTGGATTGATCGATAACAAGATTATCTATGGGGATTTAACTGGCGATGGACGCGAGGAAGCTGCGGTTCCGGTAGGTTGCGGACTGACCTGTTGCACTGGATCAGTTACCGAACGAATTTTTGTTTACGCGGTCACCGACGGAAAACCCTATTTGTTAGCGAGGCTTCCCATTGAATGGCGGCAAGACTCCGACGAGCAGGGATTGACTCGTAATGCACCTATCAAGATTTTTCGCGGTGTCTTAAGCATTGATAGGTTTGCAGGCAACGCCCGATGCTGCCCGAAATTCATCGTAGCGACCAATTATAAGTGGAATGGCACCGAGCTAGTAGAGATCGGGAAGAGTCGGCGACCGTACGTCTTGAAGTCTGGATCGCGCCGTCGCTGATACTGACAAAGCGTTCGCCGTAACCTCAAATCGAGGAGGACCAATGAAACAGCTTTTCATCTGTTCAATGATATTAATGACAGTAAGTGCAGCGGTCGGGCAAAGGCGCACTGCAGGGACCACTCAGGGCGCTGTTGGAACAACGATTCGGCAGGTTGATTTTCTAGACTTCACTTACACAACATCACTGTGTACGAAAGATGTCGGCATTGGGCCAGAAGTAACTGTTCACAACGGCGAATTCAAACAGGGAAATGATGCTGACGAAGCGTACTTCGGTGTTGTGGACAACAAAGTTGTCTACGGCGATTTGACAGGCGACGGCCAAGAGGAAGCTGTAGTCCATACAGCCTGTGGCCGCACAGCGTGGAATTATGGGTTGGAGGAATTCTTTGTCTACACACGACAGAATGACAGCTTAAGGTTAGTTGCACGAGTGAATCAGGATCAGATGGTGAATGATTACCAGCGAAACTATCCGGAGGGAGTTCTGTGGAGCACCAGGTTCAACGGCGTTCGAGTACGATCAGGTTCTCTCCTCATAGACTGGAATGCGGACGGCGCTCATTGCTGCCCTGAGCATATCGTGACTATGCAGTACCGTTTAGATGGCGAACAATTGATGGCGATTGCGCGACCAGTACGGCGACCATTCACAACTGAGGCTTCGCTACGCGCCACGCGATCAGTCTCAGCCGCACCCGATGATCCTAGCCAGCGTTGGGCTACGTTTTGGCGCGTCTTCCTTTCTGCCGTTAATACGAGGAATCGCGTCGCGCTCAAAAGGATGATGGCTACCGATTTCTTTGACGGACTTCAAATCGAAACACCTGACGCGTGGCTGAGAACTGTCGATGGAAGGGGATGGTGGAGAGAACTGCAAAAGTCGTTCGCTGCCGGGACGGTTATCAGTAAGACCGATGGCTCGACTATGAGGCTTACCAAAGACGGCACGCTTTATTTCCAGTTCAAGAACGGGCGCTGGTATTTTGCGGGGGTAATGGGCGATTAGTCAGGTTCTTGCAATTACAGCTCATGCGTCCACGAATCCTTCGAATGCCGCGTCTTCTTCTCAAGTCAATAGCATTGATTGTAGCGAGTGTGACCACACGGCGACAGAACTTTCGATGCTTATGCTGGGAGTTATGGTGGTCATTTTCTTTGGCTTGATAATTCGGCATCGCGGAAAAAAGAGACCGTGCTGTCTTGCGATTCGCGAGCAGCTTTTTTGATTGAGTTGGGAGTCGAAAGTAATCGCAGCGTCCAGCAACCGTTCGACGTCTACCTCTGAATTCTATGGACAGCATCACTTACAACTCGCCACGCCAAGCGTGCTACGCCGTTCAGCGGGCAATTGAATCACAGTTTCCACATTTGGTTGCGAGACCCTGGAATATGTACGAGCCAGATAGAAGTCTATGGTGGCTCGTACCATCAGGCGAATGGCCAGCCTACAAATACGGGAAATTATATTTTGACTGGGCCGACCCTGAGCAAAGGCGAATGTGGGTGGGCTTTCACAGTGAAAAGGGCCTCGACACGAGCATCAGTTCTGTCTACAAATCCGCAAAGGGCTCGCGCCTGATCATGCATGATGATTGGCATTGGTTTGACTTGTTTCGTCGTGTCGCGGATGGGCAGTTCGCCGATGCAGTGAAGAACATCTCGTCGCAGCTTTCTATTCCACTGCAAATCCGCGTGCTCGGCGGGTATGTCGAAGACCCAACAGACTTCGACCCCTACACAAGTCTATTGAAGCGTGACGAATACGTGCTGCAATGGAACTCGTCATCATCCGAATTTGACGCCATCCGTTCGAAACCGGAAGGTCACGTTCTAGGTGAATTAGATCAAATCAAGACATTTGAACAGCTTGCGCAACAACTAAAACTACTTACCTCGAACGCTTGGGTTTGGGTGGATCTTAATTTTGTTGTTCCGTTGACTATCCAAGTTCCTGACTCAACTGATGACAGTAACCTATGGGGAGCTTCAGAACTGTGGTCAAAGTTTCTTCGTCACTTTCGGCATTTTTGGTTCTAGGGTGGTAATCAACTGAGGTGGTATGGGCCTGGTCGATGCCCAAGGATTCTGATGCAATATACAAACCGAGCAATTCTGACTCTCGCCATTATTGTTCTAGCGGGCAGTATTGCTTACAGCCAACGCGCTCCCACAAAGGATGAGATCGATCGTGCTCAACTCGTGCTTGGTCGAGTGTTAAAAAGCGAGAGCGACGCCGAACACCATCTTTTGTTTCTTGAGAGTTATGTCGAGCGTTCTCCGTGGCAATTTCGAACCGTTATTGATATTAGTCAGAAGTTATTACTTGCCCACGAATCTCTTGCTGACGTGCAGCAGGCAATCGTCGCCTGCGGCGACGCCGCTGTTGCTGCGACCGTAGAAGACGACGATGCAATATTTGAACGCATCGTATTCGCCCTATTCGCCGTGAAGTCGGATCGCGGTGTTCTGACCGGGCTCTCCGAACTCGAATCTTGCGGCATTCCAGTTTACGACTTACTCGGAGAAATGACAGGAATGACTCCTGCGAAGGCGCGCAGTCTCGCAGAGGCCGGTCGAATAAAACCAAAAGGCGCTTTCCAAATTCTGATGGACGCTTTCGGACGAAAATATCATGACCTAGCTGCGAAGCGCGCCGACCAGCTTAAGAAAGCACGTTAATTCCCTGCGCCACATAACGAATCGCCGCCATTAGGAGACGCGGGACTGCCTCTAGCAACTTGGGTTCTTGGGTTGGTCGTGAACGGGCCGCAACAGAAATCGCCAGTCTTTTGAAGGAGCTCAAATGATGCCAGTCAATTTTCGGGGCAAGCCCCTGACCCGTGAGGATGTAGAGAAAGCAATGGATCGCTTTGATCGGGAATTTCGCGACAATTTTCGACGCTGGAAAACATATTCTGTAAAGCACAACGATAGGCACTATCCGCCGAAGGAATTGCTACGACTGATTGTGGGCGACATTGGAAATCTTTCTGGCGGCGAACCCGCTAACCGATACTTTCGCGATCTCGGTTTTCCAATTGGAACCGGCGAAGTTAGCGACGAGCCTCTACCTTCTGAGCAAATTGTCGAGGACGCAATCGACACTTCACTTTCCCTTGAAGCGGACCTTGAAGACGCGCTCGCCGCCAATCTTGCACAACTGGAAAACGGCTTGCGTCTTTATCAGGAACAAAGCAGCTTCGGGCGGCAGTTCGATGCGAAGGCGGCAGGGCGCATTGATCTATTGGCTGTTGATGCCGAACAGAATCTTGTGGTAGTCGAACTCAAGGCAGGCGACGCTGATCGTCAAGTGTGTGGCCAAATCCAAGCGTACATGGGCTGGGTCAAAGCCAACCTCGCGGGATCAAGAAGCGTAAGAGGAATCATCGTGGCTCACGAGTTTACGGAACGTGCCAAGTTGGCGGCAACGGTAGTCCCAGGTCTCGCTCTCAAGAAGTATCGAGTCAATTTTGTGTTCGCGGATGCCTGACTCGCAGTAAGGCCCTATTCGACGACTTGAAGCGCAAGTAATTCATCATCCACCAATCGCATAAATCCCAAGAAGAGAGTCTCCGCTCGCAGCGCTCCGTCCCACGATAGACATGAACCATGGAGAAAGACAATGCCGCTTACAGTTAGCAATCCTATCTTAACTGAGATTGGCCGTATCACTGTTTACCAAACTCATACTGAGGCGCAAATGGGACTCTTCATCCAAGAGTTGTTGTATTTGGATGATGCGAAGGGTCGTATCTTAACAAGCGGACTCAGGGTCAATGAATTAGTTGATATGCTCCGAGCTTTGTTGGCAGACGAATTTGGGCCACAACATCGACATGTCATAAGGTTCAAACAATTCAGCAGTGCCTTGGATAAGCTTCGGAAGAAGAGAAATGAAGCAGTGCATTCAATGTGGAGCTTCGGCCCCACCTTAAATGTTGACTCCGCAACCCGATCAAAAATCAAAAGAAGTGGACGTGAGTTTGCGACAGTTACGTTGAGCGAAATGCAAGAACTATCAAAGGAGATGGAGCACCTTGAATGGGAAATTAGTGATATTCGGGTTCGAGTTTGTTACTACGAAGAAAGTGCCAGACCAAGCCGCGCGAAACAAGCCAATTGAACGATCATTACGATTAGGCCAATCGACCCGATTATGAACAACAAAACTGTTCCTGAAGGTTGGGGCGAGGACACTCTCTCAGCATTCATAGATTTAGCTAATACAAATACTCTTGGAGCGTTTGTTCATTACAAAGATTGGTTCACCCTGCTTCAAGATATTGATTCGATCTTTAATAAGTTCTCTAAACACATGCTAAATGTTTCAGTGTTTTATGAACCCTTTCTTTTTGTAAGGGCGCACTCCACCTACCGTGCGGCGATCCGGCTTGCAACTAGCGGGCAGATGCCCGAGGCATTTTCCCTACTTCGCGGTTGCCTCGAATATTCACTCTACGGGTTTTATTTCAATAGATTTCCGTCCGCTATCCAAACGTGGATCGGGCGTGATGAAAGCGAAGCGGGTAAGAAGAAGGCCCGGAACACATTAACCTTCGGCAAAATGCTATTCGAGCTCAAGGAAAGTAGCGAGGCCACGGGTAGCGCCGCTCGGCAGCTTTACGAACGAACGATTGATGCGGGCGCACACCCTAATCGAAAAACGATTACTCTATCAATGAAACGTGAAGAGACGGACGAGCTTGTCTCTTTTGACCTTGCTCAACTGAACAACAACCCTGAGATGCTACTTTTCGGTTTTAAGACTTGCTCGCAAGTTGGCATCTGCGCTTTGAAGATATTTAAGCTCGTCTTTCCAGAACGGTTTGATCTGCTTGGTCTATCAGGCCTCATTGAAGAAGTAAGCGGAAAGAAGATCGGCGGCATTCCTTTATAACAGCGTCGATATGAATAACGAAATTGAAGAGACCGCAAAGGCCGTTCAAGAAGTTGCCAAGACAGCGAGAACAGGCATCGAAGCTACTCGGCAAGTCGGAAGTTTTGTGTCGAAATTGATTAATGAACCGCTTGAAGCGGTTGTGGGTCGTCTCACTGATAAGCTTCAGTTCATCAGAGCGGAAAGGCAAGTTCGCCTCGCTGAACGGTGGCGAGAGATTCTGATGGAAAGGAATATTGAGGGCGTCTTGCGCATTGTGTCGCCGAAACTCGCCTTCCCGATCATTGAGTACGCGTCGTTGGAAGAGGAGGATGAATTACAAGATTTATGGGCGAATCTTCTTGCATCAGCCGTCGATCCTAATCACAAAGCAACAGTCCGATCCGCGTTCATCGGCATATTGAAGCAATTGGAAGTTATCGACGTTCACGTCTTGAGCGCAGTTTTTGAAGAGACTCGTAGAATGGATGAACAGACCGATGATACGCTTGCAGCCTTCCTTCGGAAGAATCTGGTTAGCCCAACTCAGATCGTTAAGGAGCTCAAAATAGACTTAGAAGCGTACGAAACGGCAATAGACAATTTGCTTCGTGTTCGATGCGTGTCGTCAAACGTTGAATATCAGCGATATGAGCGAACAGATAGTTATGCTGGGTCGAGAGGAGATCTTCTAAATCATGCAGATTACGATCTAGTGTGCTTAACTCCGTTAGGGCTGGCGTTTATTTCAGCCTGTACCGGTAAATGATTGAAGCTTTTGGTAGCCACCGTGAGGCCTTGTTATTGTTGATCTACTATGTCATCTAACGCACAACCATGGAAGAAACGGCGCGAGATCCCTGACATGCAGGTTCTCGATGCTGCGGAACAATATGACGATGCGAGCCGACTGCTTGACGCACAAGGAGCAGGAGCTGGCGTTCTGTTGCCACTAATGAACGTTACGATAATTTCCGTTGAACTGTTTCTCAAGTCGTTATCTAGCGAATCGGTTTTCGTTCCCGAATCGACATTCGGCGGCTACAAAGTCTACGCTTCGCCTCAAGTGAAGAAACATACGCTCGTCGAATTGTATGAGAGTATTCCTACAGACGTGCGGGACGAATTAAACTCTCGATTTACAACTACCCAGTTGGCATCATCAGCCACTTCACTTCCAGAAATGCTACGGACGTACGAAGGGTTATTCGCAGTTTCGCGTTATCCCTTTGAAGAAGGGAGCGATATCCGTAAGTATCCGTTAACGCCCCTCATGGCACTGGCTTCGTTCCTCCGCACCTTTGTCAGCTCGCTTCGACCCATTGACCGAATCGACTGGTAGGAATCACGTATTCCTTCATGACGCACTGGGAGTAGCTTTGAGCTTAGCCAGGAATACCTTGGCACCTTGCCCTTCGGATAATCCATAGAGCAGCTCCGGATTTCCGCAAATTCCTTCTCTGATCACAGCCTCAGACAGGCCCGCCTCTTTGAGCAGAAGTATTATTAGCAATACCCGCAGTTTGTAATTTGCGTGATGAACCGCGTCACCGTCGAAAGCCAACTTCTTTAGTTCGTCCGTGTAATGTGTGAAGTAATTTCTGGTGTCGACAATCTTGCCGGTCATCCCACTAGGGTTGTCCGTAATTAACTTAATCGTTTCAGCGTCAAGCTCCGCAAACAATAGATTGAGTCTTTTCCTCAATGAGTATTCATAGCCGTAAGTAATCTTGCTTTTGAGGGCCGCTCTTAAATCGGTGCCTACCTTTTCTGGAATCGCCTTAGTCAGAACGTCACGAATTGGCTTGAAGTCTGCCTCGCTTAAGTATTGTCCCTTTCTCATGTTTCGATGAAATGTCTCAATCGCTTGGATCAAATTGAGAAAGTGGAACCGAGGATACATCTCGGCGAAGTACATTGAACCAAAGAACAACGTGTAGACGGCGCGCAGGAGTTCAGCTTTTGAAAACCACTCCTCTAATATCGTCGAGATGTTGTCTTTTATCGTGGGAAATATCAGCAGCATTTCGGAGGGATGAACTTCTTCCTGACTGGCCCGCGACGAATTCATAAAGTAAACGTAGACCATTTGGTCACAAGTCCGATCCGCTGAGGTTTCGCCGCGAGCGCGCATCAGTCTTGCGTAAGTCGGCTCGTTCATCAGGAGAGTCAACAAGTTTCGGATATCAGCATGGACCTGCCAGAACCAGTCAAAGCTATGAGGGGTGTCCGGCAAAATGTCGATGTAACCAGTGCTCTTCCACTCCAATTCCCTGATGTCAATGCTGCCTTGGACTGTGAGATTCGAGCGAATCGTGGAACTAAGCGTCTCCACCCTACAATTAAAAATGGGATACGGCAGAAGATATGAGGCAATGCGCTTGGTGGTGCCTGATTCGTCAGTCTCGCGTGTACGGTCAAAAGGACATTCCGTCACCCACTCTTCGAATGACGTATAACTGACTGAGAGGGACGTGAATGTTATGTCTTCAACCGACGAAAAATGTTTGCCCTCAAATAGCCGGCGAACGATGTACGATGAGCTAAAGACTTCTTCGCCAAATGATCTCGACTTCGTTTGGATAAGGCCTTGAAGCGTGAATTGCCGGTCACCTTCAGACGTGCCTAGGATTAGCTCAATATCGTCGTCATTTTCCGAGCCGTCCGGTCCATGTTTTAGCGAGCCAATTAGCTCCAAGATTATTCTGTCACCCGCCTTGTAACGAACGGTGCCGGGCACTCTGAGTTCGGGTCTTCCAGCCACCCACCAGAAGCCACTGCATTCAAGATCGTCGAATAGACTATGTGAGTCACCTAGCATTGGGGCTAATCTAAGCCTCTGAGCGAGTGCAATGCAAAGGTTGCAAACCGTCCTGAAGTCGCCAAGAATTCGAGGGTAGGTGCTGCGCACCTGAAAATAGGGGACACGCCACCCCCGAATTCCGGGGCTGCGGCGTTTACGTTTGTAAACGCCACGTTAACTTTGTTAACGCACGTGTTTATTATACTTAGAGCTTTCGCGTTAACTTTGTTAACGCGGTTGTCTACATTGTAGGCACTCTTGTCAACGGCTGTTAACAAGCCGAACAAGAGACTGGCGGCTGTGATTTTACCGCAGGAGAACGATAAATGGCTGAGACAAAGAGAACCAAGAACATCGCGTTTCGATTGACGGATGATGAATACTCGCAACTAGAAAAGGCTGCGTCGGCAGCAGGTGAGGACGCAAACACATGGTGCCGAAAACTGGCACTCACGCAATCAAATGAGGGTCATGCATTCACCAAGAACGAGCGTCTGATATATCAAGAAATCGCTCTTTTGCGCTTTCTCATCGGCCACGGCTTCAAACTGCTTTTCAGCCGGAATGAGACGACCGCCGCCACGTGGAAAAAACTCACGGCGCAAGCCGACGAAAGGTCGGACGAAATCGTTAACGAGGTTCTTTCTAGAAGGAGTTGATCAGTGGGGGCCGCTTCTAGTTCTCGTCATGAGCTTGAGGGTCTTCGAAACCGCACATAGAGCGAAGTTTGGGAACTAATTCCGCAATACCATGATAGCCAGGATTGATGTCTAACGAATACTCAAATAGATAAGCGCCTTCTCAAGATGAGTCATCGCAAGATGTTCGCATGCAAGTAAGAAAGCTCGATTGTCCTCCCAGTACCAAGGAATCCGATCTTTTCCAAACTCAAAGCCTTGAGGCAAACATGCAACTCCGACACCCACGGCCCCTTCGAAAATCTCAATCGCAGCGTCAAGATCGTCCTGCTCTTTGAACAACAGACCTAGTTTGTTGACAGCTGGCAAATACTCGGGGCAAGACTCAACTATTTCACGACAAATCTTCATCGCTTTGACGATGTCACCTTCCCGTTCGGCATCCTCCGCTCTATCTAGCCTGCGGTCAAAGAATTCCCATTCTGATGGACGATTGAATGCCCAATCATTGGGTCTTTCCTCTTCGAGTTTGAGATATTGCGGTTGTGGTTTCTCCATCGGTAGCGTTACTCAGATTCTTGGGGAATTGAACTAAGCTTCGGATATTGACCCTCGCTTTCGAGGTCGTAAGAAGTTTGGTGGTGGTATGAACGCGAGTCTAAATGCGTCAACCAGACGAGCATTATGAACTTTTTGATGCTTGTCAATTATTTGATGTTGACTAGACATTTTGAATTGCATAGTCCCGAGAAACTGTTTTGCTTTGTCATTCGCAAACAGCTTATGAAACCAAAAACACGCCGCTTCGGATGCAATTACATAATTCGTATCTCCACAGAAGCGAGTTGCCGCTTCATCATTGACCGAAAGCAACCTTGCGCAGTCGTTCATGCCATCACCAGCATAATTTCGGCAGTTGTTTACGCCGGTGAAAGACAGCGCCTTGCCCATATGGACCGCCACTCTCACACCGTGGTACAGCCGCTCGCTTTGATGAGACGCAAACCAAAGTAAGTAATTCCGGATCGAGATCGCTAATGGAATGCCATATCCGCAGACCTGAGGATTTACGAGGATGTAGAGGCCATCGCCGGTTGGAACAAAATCGAGCACGACCTCATTATTCCGCAAGTTAGTAATTTCTGCGATGAAGTTGATCTCTTTCGTCAAGTCAGAATGTATGACCTCGACGGCTCGCAACTGCTCTTCGTTATTCATGAGAGAATATCCAACGACATCAAGCAGAATGATGTCCGTTGTAATCTCCACTGTGTCTTTACTCATTTCTTATCGTTCGGCTTTGCTGTCCTGCTTTTGATCGTAAACCGCTAGGATTTCCTCTTTGGTTGCAGGGCAAACAGCCTCCGGTGAGATTTGAGAATTCATTCCAAAGCTTGAAATACTAAACTGACGCCTCCAAGGTTCATCGTATGTTTCATCGTTATCACAAAACGAGAACGGCACCTCCTTAATTGGTATCCCGTGAAGAATCTTTAGAAATCCCGTCACATTCTTAATTGACAGAGAGATAAGTTGTAGGGCATACGCAAAGTTTATCGGGTCCCAGTTCACGGATTGCTGCATCACCGCAAAATTGTGACGGTCTTGTAGGCGTACCGGGACGTAAAAGGATGAACCGAACTCGCTATCGACCATCATGCGCATCTTATCGGGAGGTGCTGGCACGCCCGGTATATCTTCTGCTCCCATGGCTAGGTGAAAGCCACCCATTCTAGCTCTCAATCCGTGCTTAATGCTGTTGTATTCATACACGTGATTGTCTTGCAGAAAGTCCGATGCAAACCGTTGCCACAGCCGCGCGAAATTCTTTCTAATCTTGGCATCCTTATCATTGTCGCCGGTAATAAAGTAGGAAAATATCACTTCGACTATGACATCCCACGTGACGGGCTTAGTTTGCAATTTCGAATAAATACGTCGTCGCTCACTGATTTTTCTTACAACCTCGCGAAGCTCGACATTCTGATACCTCAATAACCAACCGATAACACAGTCTGGAGCTTGAACTGTTGCGCACAGCAAGGCAAAAAAGCTCTCCAAGCCATGCGAATATGCGACTCGCAAGGCTGCTGCCGCATACTGCTTCTCATCGCCATCCAGAGCCTCGCTATGAAGGTTGGCGATATGCTGAAAATAGAACGGGTCAATGCTATTGATGAAATCCAGGTTCCTCTGTTTGGCATCTAGATCCCAAAAACAGTAAGGAGTCTCATTGACCGCGAATCTCACAATATCGATTTCTGCCATTTCCGGTCGCATATTACGCGAATAGAAAATTCTGTTTCAAGGAGCCGAGTTTCTCGGCCCTTCAACTCGACTTGCGATCCAATCAACCTCTCCCAAGCGTAACTCATCCCAGATAAGTTTCCATTTATCCGGTGGTACGAGTTGTCTTAATTCTTCAATTACTGATTCACCGATGCCTCTGAAATCGTTGACTATCTTATGCATGGGAAACCATCTTAGTCGGCCCTCTGCGGTGCGGCCGAGCCGAAGGGCTGTCATGGCAGGTTTATGTTTGCCGCGAACTCGATGGACCATTACGGGTCGAGAATATTCTAATCTTTTGAGTTCATGAAGTACTGACGGAAGAAAGACCATTTCTCCAGGTAGTTCGGACTGCACAAAATCATCTAAGCCTGCTGCCCTGAGTACTCTTTCCCACTTGCTATGGTACTTTCGTTTAGGAGCGATCATCTCGACCATCTTTTGTTCCACCTCGTCATCCAGATAAGAAACGACATATCCCTTTCTCGCTAGCCAACCGGGTCGAACTGGTCTTACGTTCGTTATATGTTGAATTGCTGTTTCCTGAAATCTTGGCTCTAGATTCTGAAGCACTGTGGCTATTATCGACTCCGGTATCTTTGCTACGCAGCGCAGAGCTTCTTGCCCACCCGTCGTTCGAGCCTTTAGGTGAATATCAATTTCTTTTGATACGTTGCCGAATGAAATAAGGAGATGTGGTAGGTCGGCTCGATCGTTTCGAATAACTAGGACTTTCGTGTTCCGGCCCCGGCGCGCTTCAACAGTTATTTGCCCAATCCTGATGCGATGCACGAGAAAATTCTGGCTCATGGGTCTAGGGCTTTCCGGGTTGCCAGTAGGGCAGTCTAAATGTACGTGTGAAATCATCCGCCCACATAGGAACGCCTGAAATCGTTAGGAGCTTGGGAAAGTTTTTGTTAGGCACATCCTCCGGGTACGAGAGTCGCAACCTCGTGTCGTCCTCGACTGTCACTAATTCCACAAGGGCGCACGGCTCATTTAGCTCATTAGGGAAGACATCCAATTCAAGTTCGGAGACAGATTCCAGTGTCTGTTTGAATTCGTCGGCTCGAACGCGGTTTCTAGGTGTTAGTGTGAAGTCAGCACACTCTGCGGCGATTCGTGACACAAGAACATCGACGACCTTCTGCGATATGAAATACACCGCGTAAAGGTGAAGCTTAATATCTCGACAGAAAGAAAACGCTGTATTGTTCTTGTGAATTGTTTGAGACGGTCCCACAGCACCATCGTCACCAACCTGCTCCAAGAAATAGCCAGGTCGGAATTCACCCGAACCATGAAAATAGAGCCAGCGAAGCCGACCTTGGTGATGTTTTAAGTTGTTTACGAGGGGCGCTAAGTGATCCCGCTTATACCATGCAATGGCATCCTCAAAGGGCTCCAATTCCTTAAACCCAGCATTTCGTAAGAATTGTGTTTGAAAGCGAGAGGGTTTCGAACTCTTAGGGGCTACGAGAGCCTTGAACACCAAATAGCAATCATCGATGTGTTCCCTAAGCGTATAAAGAAAGTTCTTGTAAGAACTCATTAACAATTGAAACTGACGGGTTTCATCGGGCCTCGATACAAAGCTCTGGATCTTCCTATAACGCTCAACAACATCCTCGAATCCCGTAAACACTTGATCGAGAGAAATCTTGTATAGGCTCCAGGGATGCCGTAGGCGATGTTGGCGATGATATAAAAGGTTTTCGGGAATGCTGCCCAAATAGTCCAGGGCAACTGGCGCAAGGTTACCGTGAATCGCCAGTGAACGTTCTATTTCATTGAATGTCATTGAACTGAACTCTTTTCCATGCGTCGAGTCTACCAACTTAGTCTTGCGTCGCATAAGCCTAGGCAACAGGCAAGGGTTCCTCATATAATCCCGGTCTCAATGGAAACGTCTCTAACAACTGGGATCTCCGAGGCCGTCGAGCAGTGGCAAGAGGAGGCAGTCCGCGTTACTCCGGTGGTTCCGCGAACGCGGCATGAACTCGGCCAGTTTCTTACGCCGACACACGTCGCCGATTTCATGGCGTCCGTGTTCTCTGTTGAAGCGAGTGAAGTCCAATTGTTAGACGCTGGCGTTGGCGCCGGCGCTCTAACAGCTGCATTCGTGAGACGTCGGTGTCTGGCAGAACCTAAGCCGAAGAGCATCGCCGTCACTGCTTACGAGCTTGACGACACTGTTATCGACGCCTTGCGGAAAACGCTGCACGAGTGCCAATTAGAGTGCGAGCGTGTCGGTATTCGGTTCTCGTCAACGGTTCACAATGAGGATTTTATCAGTGCGGCAGCATCAATTCTTCGTGCCGATCTTTTCTCACCGGAACGGCCGATTTTTAACGCAGCCATCGTCAACCCCCCTTATCGAAAGCTCCGCAGCGATTCCAGTGCACGTTTCTGGTTACGCTCTGTTGGCATCGAAACGAGCAACTTCTACACTGGATTTGTAGCGCTCATAATAAAGTTGCTCGCCAAAGACGGTGAACTTGTGGCCATAACACCGCGAAGCTTTTGTAATGGTCCGTATTTCAAACCATTTCGTAACGAGTTACTCGAAACGATGTCACTTCATCGTTTGCATCTGTTCGAGTCACGATCGGCGGCATTTGGCAAGGATAATGTCTTACAGGAAAACATTATCGTGCACGCCATAAAAGGTGAGAAGCAGATACAGGATGTAATTATTTCGAGCAGCAGCGGTCGACCGAACGGAACCGCGAGCGAGCGCCACGTGCCTTATAGCGAAGTGGTTTCACCGAATGACCCAGAACGGTTCATCCACGTTAGCCTTGGTGATGAGCATAAACGGGCAAAGATAGCCGTGAACAGTTTCGAAGCCACGCTCACTGATCTTGATCTGACCATTTCGACAGGCCGCGTAGTAGATTTCAGAGCAACGACCTTCCTTCGCAAGCAGCCGAATTCAGACACCGCGCCGCTAATCTATCCATGTCATTTCGATGGAGGTTTGGTTGCTTGGCCGAAGGAGAACTGTAAGAAGCCGAACGCTATCATGATCAATGACAAGACGCGCGAGTTGCTCGTGCCTGCGGGAATCTATGTTCTCGTCAAGAGGTTTAGTTCTAAAGAAGAGCGCCGGCGGATTGTCGCTTGCATTTATGACCCTGCCCAAATTCCCGCTGAAAGGGTAGCATTCGAAAACCATCTGAACTATTTCCATGTACGTGGGCACGGTCTTCCGATGTTTCTAGCGCGAGGACTGGCAGCTTTTCTGAACTCAACTATGATCGACTCTTACTTCCGTCAGTTCAGTGGTCATACTCAAGTGAATGCTACCGATCTGCGAAAGCTCAATTATCCAACCAGAGATGCACTAGAAAACTTGGGCCGCAAAATCCAGCACCCAATCAGCCAGGGCGCGCTCGACGAACTGTTAGAGGCGGAACTCTTCTGATGGCAACAAAGAGACGTGGTTCCCTAAAGTCGGCCCGCGCCCGACGGCTAAAGGAAGCTACCGAAGTGCTATCGGCTTTGGGTTTCGGCGGTAGACAGAGTAATGAAGTTGCCGCTTACTCGCTGCTTGCTCTGCTCGACCTGAAGCCCAACGAGCCTTGGAGTAGTTCGGCTGCGCCTCTTCGCGGAATCACTCCGATCATCGATTTTGTCGGTCAGATTTATGGCGTTCAATATGCTCCCAACACACGTGAGACCATCCGTGATGAGGCAGTAAAGCACTTTGCCGAGTCCGGGATGCTTATTCGGAATCCCGACAATCCCTCTCGTCCCACGAATAGCGGTAAGACCGTATATCAAATAGAACCGCAGGCGCTGGAACTCTTTCGGTCTTTCGGAAGCTCGCAATGGTCGGCCAATCTGAATAGCTATTTGCTGAGCCGTGAGCTTATTCTTCGCGAGCTGGGACGTGAGCGATCGATGGTCCGTATTCCTGTCACCCTTCCATCGGGAGAGACTGTTACACTTTCGCCCGGTGGTCAGAACCCGCTAATCAAGGCCGTGATCGAAGAGCTATGCCCCAGGTTCGTTCCCGCTGGAACTGTGATCTACATCGGAGATGCCGAAGACAAGTTTCTCCATTTGGATACGAAGTATCTCAAGAAACTGGGGATTGAGATTCCGGCAGCCGCGAAAATGCCGGACATCATTGTTCATGACACGCGTCGGAACTGGCTCTTATTAATTGAGGCGGTAACAAGCGCGGGTCCGGTCGATGGCAAGCGAAGAGCAGAACTAAAGCAAATCTTCTCTGAGTGCACAGCCGGGCTCGTTTTTGTAACAGCATTTGCCAGCCGAGGAGCGATGCGCAGCTTCCTTACCCAAATCTCTTGGGAAACCGAAGTATGGGTTGCGGAGAATCCAGATCACTTGATTCATTTCAACGGCGAACGATTTTTAGGTCCTTATCCCGACGTTCTACCAACAGCATCTAAGGGCTGAGAATACAAAAGCTCTCACGAGCATCGAACTACTGGAGTGTTCGTACCATACGAACACCTACCTGTCACGTTTGACAGACAGGTCATCCGCCGTCTGGCCAGAGCCGCCAAACTGAAAGTGACGCCTTTTGTCCACAAGCCTGCTCTATTTGGGAGCACTTGCCGCCGTTGGTTGGATTCGGGCCGAACCCAAAACGAGTCGGAGCCATGGAATCGTTGCGGCGACGGTGCCATCAGATGGCTGTTCCGCCCGAGTAATTGGCAATTTTTGCCAATCAGATTGTCAGTTTTGTTCAATGAGCGGCTCCTGGATCGAACCTTGAAAGTGCTCTTGCCCTTTTGATCACCCGAAAGTGTGCCTTTTTGTATAAAAGCCCGTGCCTTTTGAGCACGGTTGCCGAGGTAGCTTAGGCGTCCCAAGAGATTCCCTCCGAATCACGTGCTCGCCGGCCTGAATCAATGGCCCACCTGTTCGCACCATACGAACATCTACCTGTCACGTTTGACAGACAGGTAGCCTCAGCATAGCGGTTCCGCTAGCCCTTTCTTGATAGGCGCTTGTCGCGGCGAGGAAAACCAAAAGTGACGCTTTTTGGATGCAAGGGTGCTCCCTTTGGGAGCAGATCCCGGTTTCTTCAAATTGGCCACGTCGAACGTGAGAAAGCTGCCACGACCAGCGGCCGGATGGCCTTGCTGTTGTCCAATGAGCCGAAACGGGCCGGGGTGATTATCAGTTTTTGATAATCGGCTTATCAATTATTGATAATCGGAATTATCAAATTTGGTCAATCAGCGACTCCAATCGAACCTCGAAAGTGTCGCCTTTCTTCCAAAACCGTGTCGCCTTTGGCGACATTTCGAAGGGTCCCTGATAGATAGAACCAAGCTTGTCATTCTTTGAAAGGCCGTCATCTTTTCTGACAACGGGAGGTCGAAATCTTGCAATTCTGCGGCGCTGATTGAGCCTCATTCAGAACCGAGCGGTGATACTCTGAAGTTCAAGTAACCCTTCAGAGTGTTCGCATTATACGTACAGTTGACCCGTCACGTTTTACATACAGGTATCCCCTGGTTCGCGCCGGATTCAACAAAACGCGACACCCGATTCAACAAAATGTTTACAAACGACCAAGCCCAAGAAGTGATCTTTTTTGGATAATAGGGAGTGTCTTTTGTACACACCCCCAGCACCGACAAGGTATTCGTCTTGCCGACGATCTACGGAAGCTCCCCGCATTAAGACCCGATCTAACTTGCCGCAAGTTGGCGTCTTCAAACGAAGTAATTAATGGGTGTTGTTTTAGACATACGCTGTTGTGTCTTACAACGCCCCCGACCCACAACATCACCATCCCGCTAACCTCTTGCGGTTGAAAACCAAAGGACAACTCAAATCTTCTTCGGACGCGCGTCTTGGCAAACGGTGGGCCATGTTGTGGCCCAACCTTTGCTAAAGGCACTCCCACAAGAGATGAGACGTGCGAGCGTTTTGTAAGCGATGGGAGAACATGTCACCACATGGAAAGTGAGAATAAATTTGTTCGGCAAGAAGTTAGAATCTTTGGAATGCCGGACCATTTCTCCCGTCTACTATCACATGCGTCGGAGTGCCGTTTGTCACTCAGGTTCCCGCATCTGACGATGCCGGAATCTTGAGCCTGCCTTTCTCCTCCGTCGCCAACTATCACTTTTTGAAAAGGCCCCTGAGGTCTGCGGGGAAGTGCGCGATGAAAACGACTCTAGGATTTCTAACAGAAGAAGGACGAACAAAAAGAAAGAACGCGGCTCGCAGAGTCTGTGTGTATGCGACATTGATGTTTCTGATTTCCGGCGCGAGCGGCTACGGCATTCATCGGTATTGGGTGAGTCCCAGCTTAACGCCACTTCAGCGCGTTTACTTCAAACAGTATTTGAAAAGCACTTACCGAAGTTATCTCCCGAACTCCCGGTCACGCTACACAACGCTCACCAGAACGATCGCCGACCCGCAAACAAAGAAAGACGTGTTATTGGCAGTCGTCGATGAGGAAGCCGATCCCGTCTTAGACGATGAGGGCCGAATTAAGTTCGATCCGAATCACCGGCCAATCTTTCGAATCAAAGGCGGCGTTCCCTTCAAGCGTTTCTTCTGGAACCAAGTCATCGGCACAGATGGGGGAGCCTACGACTGGTTTCGCCACACGATCTACTGCGACCAAAGCATTCCTGACATCTGGCGTCCGGCTTGGTTGGGCGCAATCCTCATTTTCCTTTTCGGAACAGTCTTTCTAACCGGCCTCGACATGTTCGCGCAGCGACAATATCTGAAAGGCGAACCAGTCAGAGGCACGCGCGAGCTACTGCCCAAGGTCTACGCTCGCGAACACCGCCAACACCTTGGTTACTCATTCACTGTCTACGCAACCACATAAGGAGAAAGACATCATGTTGAGTGCACTGAAAGAATTCGTAGGAATTAAACCGCGCAGTTACACGCTGAGTGTTCCGCGCATTGAAGAGAATGAAGGTCTCTTGCTCTTGGGCGATCCGGGAACTGGCAAGAGCCAGGTCATTCACCAACTCTTAGACAACATCGCCAAGCGGAAGCCGCAGGAAGCGGTTGTAGTTTACGACCCAGCGGGCGAGTTCATCGAGGAGCATTTCGATCCCGACAGCGACATTGTTCTAAATCCGCTCGATGCACGCTGCCCGTACTGGATGCCTGGCTATGACATTCTTGGAGTTGACGCCGAGGTAAGTGCACCCGAACGTCAATTCATCGCCGAGAGCTTCTTTCCGTATCCAGAGCATCTCGCGCCAAACACGCAGTTCTTCATCAAGGCCGCCCGTAGCATCTTCGCCCAGATGCTCACCTTCACTCCGACTCCCGAACGGATGGTGCAGATGCTTTCGGATGGAGAATTAATCGACTATTGCGTTGCGGGAACGGAACATGCCCACTTGATCGGTAGCGACGCCAAAGGACAACGCGGCGGCGTGCTGGCGACGCTTTCCGAGATCGGCGAGTCCTTCAAGCTGCTACCAACCTCCGAGGAACGCTCAACGAACTGGTTAAGCTTGCATAACTGGGCGAGACGACGCCAAGGTTGGATCTTCATCACCTCAACACACAGCACGCGCGAAGCACTCCGGCGTCTTCACGCGGCATGGATCAACATTCTCTTAGGGCAGCTGTTGGGCGACACATATGTCGTTTCACACCATCGACCATGCTGGATGGTGATCGACGAAGTTCATGCCTTGAAGCACCTGCCGATTCTCAAATCAACTCTGGTTGAAGCCCGCAAGTATGGCGTCAAGATGATGCTGGGGACGCAGAACAAGTCCCAATTCGAAGAACACTACGGACGAGGCGCAGCGACCATGCTGGCTTCATCGCATACAAAGATTCTGTTTCGTTGTAATGAGCCAGAGTCGGCGCGTTGGGTTTCGGAGATGATCGGCGAGGAGGAGAAAGAGCGACCGAGGATCGGCACGACCGCAACTGTCCAGGCGAACGGCAGAGCCTCAATAA